>Ga0209163_1000070_pt1 | contig 250254 bp, 240 predicted proteins | sample MTBAKSrepl2MetaG_FD_187457 | JGI IMG/M metagenome (GOLD analysis project Ga0209163, IMG submission 187457) | Enrichment culture microbial communities om Arthur Kill intertidal strait, New Jersey, USA, that are MTBE-degrading - MTBE-AKS2 (Arthur... | ecosystem: Environmental > Aquatic > Marine...
TACGGGCTCCTTCCGTTCCCCCATCGGGGAGGGCACCAACAACGCGTGTGCTTGTACTCAAGTATCCTTCTCTCATGCTATCACTCCTACCCGCCCTACACTAATTTTTCAAGGGGTAGGTGTCTCACTCATATTGGCACAGAGGGAAGGCCGCAAGGGTCACCTTGGCATTGAACTCGGGGCGGTAATGCATCCGTTTCTTACTCAGTGTCAGCCCTTTCCTCTTAGGACTGACTCAGAGCCTATCGCATTGTCCAATTTTGCGTGACCAGCGCCAGCCCCTATTTAGCAATCACCGTTTTTAATAAGTTCCAGTAAAGCTTGAGTGGCCCGTCAACAATCTTCTGAAGTAACGGACTCTTCAGATCAATTACATTTATAACAGAACAGAAGTGTGCAGCAATTATCCGAAACACTTTAGCTGAATACCGCTTGCGCCGAGCCCTAACCGCTTCCCAAGTGCTTGGTTTGAATAGACTTCGATAAACACGCAGTTTCTCATTCCAACACGAAGGGACAATAAAGAAAATGGCGAGTTCGAAAAAAATCAAAGCGGGTAACAAAGCCATTATAACACTAAGCGGATAATACGAAAACAGGATAACATATCTTCCGTAATTCAGATTGTAGAGCTTGTCCTTCTTGTTGAAAACGTATGCGTGAAGCGCAGTGGCACTTTCTTCGACAATTGATGAAAGATTAACACTCAACCCTCTAATGCCAAGTTCGACATCTTCAAAATATGGAATGAATGAGAAAGAAGTTGGCCAAATTGCTTTCAGATTCCTTAACGATATTAAAGTCACAGCGCCACTACAGTATGCGCAATATCTCCATCCCGAATTTTGAGTATGAGGAGATCTGATATCTATGAGCCTTTCATATTTGTTGTAGCAAAACCCAAACCCCAAGTAATATAGGCCGTTCCCTAAGGAGTTGACCAATTGGGGATCCTCATACATTAGCAATTTCGGTTGAACGGCAAGAATTGAGTCTACCATTTGTATCCTTTGAAGTAAGGTCTTGAGACATCCCTTTTGCAAGACGGCATCTTGATTTACCAGAAAAAGATACTCCGAAAAGGACGACCCTTGGAAAGCATCATACACAAACGCACTAAGAGTGGCGGAATATCCGCAATTCTCGGAGTTACTTAGGAGAGATAGAGGATAAGGAATATCTTGCAAGGCTCTAAGTGTTCCATCTGTTGAATTATCATCAATCACACAGTAGCTACATTCATCAACCTGAAAGGACCGGAGATTTTCTATTATACTTTGTACAGACTGAATTATGATCGGCATTCCATTGAACGCAATCGTTAGGACTTGAATCTTGGGCGTAATTCTTGATGCATCTCTTCTCAATTCAATTTGCATTTATGCCCTCGGAGTCCCTCTGACATTTGATATATCTTGGAAGAAGACAGAACCGGGTGGCTTCTAGCTCGTGATCCACAATCTCCCTTCTAGATTCGAAGCTGATACGTTCTGTCAGTCCGTTTTCCTGAAGTGAATCGAAGAATACCCGCACGCAGTCAGTGAACAGGTCCGAGAGAGTGGCATACTGACCCTTAAAATTCCTGCTACTATCGATGTAGCGGAGACTTATGGGCAGTTCGGATATTTTCGCTTTTATCCTGAAAAGCTGGGGCCATAAGCCTAGTGGCATAGTATAGCCACTGTGCCTGATCCGAACTTTTTCAAGCAGGCTGCCCTGATATGCCCTGAATCCGCATAGCGAATCCGTCAGACTACTCGAGCAAAACCTGTTGACTAAATTGGCAAAAAATTTGTTGGCTTCTAGTCTGATACAAGGGATGTCCGTTTCTTGAACTGAAAATTCCGAAAATCGCGTTCCAGTTATCATATCAGCATTGGAAAGTGCTTCGAAGAAGCTGGCGATGAAGCTAGGATCGTGCTGGCCGTCCGAATCGATCGTAATCACCTGATCGAATCCATTTTCTATTGCATATTGGAACCCAACTTTCAGTGCTTCTCCATAGCCACTGTTGTGAGCAAACCTGATAGTGTTGATTTGTCGATATCTCGAAATAATGATGGGGCTAGAATCCGTGGAGCCATCATCGACGACCAAAACAGTGCCATACCAATATCGAAGAAGCCTGTCAAGAAACTCGTCTAGATGGCTTTCCTCATTGTAGCAAGGGCAAATCACGAGTCTTTTACATCTCAAACCTCAATCCCTCCTCATTCCTTAGCGCGGTCTTCATTTCGTAGGTGAAACCAAAGACTCGCGAGTACCTTTTAGAAAGGGAAATCATTAGGGCCGATTTGTCATAGTCACGCTCTCGCCTAAAAAGATTAGCATAAAAATTGAGTAGCATGACCCTGGGTAAGACGCTACTACTAGGAAGCTCTTTTTCGCCTTCCGCAAGACAATCGAAGGCAAAGTCAGGTTTTCGATTAGCAGTTAACACTTTCCCTCTGTCCATAAGGGCAAGAGCATAAGATTGTCTGCTTCCTGACGCCTCAGAAGCTACGAGGCTCCTTTCGTTGTAGCTAAGGCCCGTATTAGAATCTCCAAGTGTAGAGTATGTAATGCCAATATCTCGCCATATGTCAAATAGGAGGGCAGACCTCTTTGTTTTTAGGAAGGGAATGGATTCAATGGCCGCCTCGGCTTGCTTATAGAAGGCAAGTGCTGTTGAAAAGTCTTCTCTTATAAAGTGTATACCACCTATAAGGTGAAGCGCTCTGGCTGTGCCGCTCTGATCGGAAAGTTTGCTGAAGTGCGAAAGGGCACATGAGGCATACCACAGGGCCGCTCTCACTTGTCCCCTGTGTTTTGCAACCTGAGCTTTCGCTAAAGTCGTTCTCGCCGTTAGAGCGGGATTCTGTTTGAACAACGGAGTGAGACGTCGGTAGAGCTTAGATACAATTCGTTTATCATATACGCCTTGATCGGCCAAGAATTCATAGAAGTCGATCGAGTCAACATAAGTGTCAAAAGATAGGACATTGTGTTGCTCGAGATTTCTTTTCACGTCAAGTAGCTTAGATGATACATCTAGCTCCCTGCCTCGAAGTTTGTTATGACATTCGGTACATATCGCTATTAAATTGCCGTAGCGATGTACCTTTGTGAAGCGGTATGGTGTTATGTGATGTATTTCCAGGGGACTGAGGCGATTACATATAGGGCATCTAAAGGCAGTCTCGACAAAGACCTGTCTTTGTATTGTAATTGGAATAACTTGTCTCTTAGCTGAGATCAAGGGGTCTTTCGCTGCTGGCGTTTGTTGGTCAAAGTTGAACGGGCTTTTCATCATAACTTTGTAACATTTGTTCTAGTCTCTTCGATATACGATTCAGGGAGTATTTAGCTTGAACTTTCTCATATGCATTCTTGCCCCAGTCTTGTTTGCTACTCATCAAAAGCCTCACTAGTTTATGACATAGGTCATTCACATTGCCAGCTTGAAACAAAAGTCCGTCAACTCCTTCATCAATTATTGATCTTACCCCAGGCAGCCTAGACGCGATCACAGGAGTACCACAGGACATGGCCTCAATCAAAACTAGTCCAAATGCTTCAGATCGATCAACTGAAGGAAGTACTAGACAGTCTGCGTTATTGTATTCTTTGACAAGAGTGTGTGTATCTACTGTGCCTAGGAAATCGAAGTCGTCTGTCTTCAGGTGCCCGTTGGCATATTGCTGATATGTGTGTCTTAGTTCCCCATCACCAATAACCTTGAGCTTGGCGGGTATTTTGGAGTTGATTAGACCGATTGCCTGTATCAGGCAGTCAAGGCCCTTGAAATAGTGAGCCTTGTCCAAAGCACCGACAAAAAGCACCGTTTTTCTGCCATCAGACAGTTGTTGATTCTTTCCTGATTTCGTAAAGAAGCTTGTGTCGACGGGGCAGGGAATCTCGACAAATTTATTTGGGTGTTTTTTGAACGATTGACTCAGCCTCGATGTTGTCAGATAATCGAACGAAGATACTGCGATGCGTTTAGCCGCATTTGCTGTTCTGGTTACGGCGTTCTTTGAATAAAGCGTGAAAAAAGTTTTCCAAAGCCAACCGTTTCCGACCAGATCCATATGGTAATACAAAGAAAAGCTAATAGGGCTGAAGAAGCTCTTTATTAGTATGGATTCTGATATTCCAATGCATGGAAAATGTACTAGAATTTTCTGAAAGGAGGATGGGTCAAATAGATCGGATGGGAGCGTTGCAGCTAGTCGGTAGCGGAAAGAAGGAAGGAAGTAGTTGACTAATATGTCGTCGTGGGTTCTGGTTTGTTTAGCATATTTGAATTGAGTTGGAGTAAAAACGGTGACGTCGTGACCAAGTTGGGATAGTCCTTTAGCGTGAAGATAGGCGACATTACCCATCCCCCCCAAATAAGGCGGAAATGTAGATGTAAAGATTGCGACTTTCAATCGGACTTAATCCTTCAGAGCGGCATTGCTTGATAAGTGAATAACGGCATCGTAATTCTTGTAAGGTCTGTACGAAGGAGCGCACAGAGCTCTTTGCTCGTCGTTAAAAGCGGCTTCGCCTACTTGTTCTTTGGTCTCTAAGTTATTGAGATCAGGGAGATACTCGCCCTAAGTACTCCGATTAGTTGAGACCGGCCAAAAGACTAAAAACCACGACCGCGGCGAAAATCGCTAAGTCTATGTGTCATACTATAGCATAACGCGCCGCGATTTTGAAGCCCATCGAGACTTTAAGGCTCCTAGAATAGGCTGACCGTAAGTGATTCGCGTTGGTTCTTCAAGTATGTCCGGATTTTTGACACGGCTTGATCTCTGCGCATTCTCCGTCGGTGCATCGGGATGTCTTTACCATCGCCCATGAGGACGACCTTCGGTTTCGATTTTCATTGCAACTCCGGAAACAGCCACTTCGGCGCCGATTGCCGGGCCATGGCTTCATAGTTATTCGCAAACCTGAAGTGATCCTCAGGCTTCAGCCGGATGTAGACGTACTTCTTTGAGCCCGTCTCCTCGTCCTCTTCGAGCTTCTTGGCGATTGCGTTACAATGGCGGGCAAACTTCTGAATGATATCCAGGTCCTGCCGGGGGAGCACGAGGAGCCCTTCTGTGTCTCCGAGAAGCAGGAGAGGAAGACCCGAGGCTTATGCCGGCCGGCGAACTTCCGGGCACTGTCCTGATTCGGGAGGCCGTCGACCACACACCTGGAGACGCGAAAGAGCTTCATCAGCCGGTCGAGTTCCTCCCATCATTTGTGGACTCCGAGGTGGATATACTGCCCGTTGGCCGTGGGGTGCTTCTTGCCGATAACGACGTGGAGGAGGTCTTTCTCCTTCCCGCCCTGGTCGAGGCCCATGTAGCAGGGGCCGGTATCCCAATCCGAAATGCCGCCATTCCCGCAGCAGGCCAGGACTTCAGCGATTGAAAGCCGATTCTCCGCCTCGATGTACGGCCGGCCGAGCTTGATCCGGATGAAATTCCCAATGTCCCGGGTCGTCCTGAACTCCTGGAGGAGGGCCGCCGGGTCCACCCACGAGGCCGAGGGGCGCCCGATCGTAAAGCCCGCATGGTCGTGGACGTCCAAACGGTAGCGCACCCATTGCCCCAGGCGCACGTCGACGGCGCGGCCGCAATTCGAGCAGGCTCGAATCACCGAGCCGTCCGGTTGTTCGACGATCCGTTTCGTGAAGATTTGCTCTTCAGGTAACTCGGGGTCGTCGAAGCAGGTCCAAACGCCGCAGGCCTCGCACTTGGCGAACCAATACCTCTGGTCCGATTCGTCGAACTTCGCGGAAATTCCGTAATCCGGAATGGAAGGGTTGCTGAGGAAGGCCTTGGTCTTGATCTCCGACTTCGCAAGGCGGCCATCCACCAGCTCGTCGATCCTCTGGCTCATGAGGTCGTATTCGTCATGCACGGCATGGTCAGCCGGCACCGACATGAGACCCGCCGAGGTTTTCGTCTGCCCCTGGATCTCTTGGCTCAGCCGGCCGGATCGGAAGTAGAGAAAGCCGTCACCCACCCGTTTGAGGTTCACCCTGTTCGTGTCCCGGACGTGGATCCCAATGCTCTCCTGGTTGTCCCGGATGAGAGGCCCGAAGCGTGAGCTCGAGAAGTCGGTCACCGTGTCTTGGGTGGGGAAGAGGTAGAGGCAGCCCTTTGGCCACCGTCGATGGATCATGGCATGGAGGACCTTGAGGACGGCGCCCTGGGTGAAAGCCATCTGCGTCGCCTTTCGAACGGTGACGGTCTTGGTTTCCACCCGCATGGGCTCAGCTTGAAACTCATGGCCGAGGAATTGGAAGGTTGCCCCGACAAGTCTAACCTGGTTGAAATAGGCCCAGGCCCAGGGGTCACCGGCCTAGAGGGTTGGCAGGAAGTTTGGAGGGATGTCAGGTAGGTTTGACAAGGTTCGCCTCCATGAGTTTCGGGATGTAAGCCGTTATGAAGTCCCGTGCGAGCTTCCGGTCCTCTTCGGTGAGCTGCGTCACGGTTGCGATTGCTCCCGAGTGCTCGTGCTTTTCGGGGGCGTAGAGCCCCTTCATCTTCAGGGCCATGTCCAGGGTCCGGCGTTGGGTCTCAAGAGCCTGCACGTTGATTGCGAGAAGGGTGTCCCCGTCAGAATAGGCGCGGCGCAATTCCCCCTCGTATTTTACCAGCGAGACAGTCCCGGTCGTCGCGACGACCCGAACCTCCTCCGGGAGTGCAGCCTCAAGGACGGCGCCCTTGACCTTCTCGAACTTGGTCTCCCGGGCGTCCATCAGCCGCAGCAGCCTGGTCTTGAGCCGGACCTCGGAAAAGCCGTGCTCTTCGAGCCATGCCTCGATCTTGGGCGCCCACTTCAGCCTATTCTGATAGCCGATAACTTTGTAAGTGTCACGGCGCTTAGGCTTGTACCCCGCCCGGGCGGCCGCCGCGGCAGCATTCAGAAAAGTTGAAGTTCCCTCGTCTAAATAGGCACGAAGCCAGGCTAAGCTGAGCGATTTTCGTTTCGCCATGGCGCCACTCCTTATGGTGAAGTAAGGTGAAGTCTAAAGCCACAATTTATTGTCTCGCGGTTTTCCAAAAACAGCAACCATTTCCGGGCAGTCGTGACACCATGATCTAATGAGGAACGCGGACCGTCCTGAGCATAATAAATCAAGCTGGCTATCAGACGGAAGGCAGGGTCAAGCGGCCCTGCCGTTTTTGTCGGTGTCTCAATTGTATCTAGCTATGCGTGCGCGAACCTTTTTGAAGTACTCTTCTCCTTCAGGACTACGCAGTCGCGACACTCCCAACTCGAGCCAACCAACTTTTCTCCGGAGAAATGATATAATTTCTAATCCACAGGTTCACTGGTCTTCTTATGACCGGATGCCGTCCAGGCGGAAATAATACCCTGCTTTGGAGAGATCGACCTTTTGATTCAATGGTATCTCCAATACCCCAACCGATTGGATGCAAGGCGTGGCCGAAAAGTGCCTCTGCCTGCTCTAAACATCCGTAAAAGGTTAGGCCTTAAGGGGATCCTTATCACCGTCTGGAAATGCCTCCTTCATAACTCTCTCCATTTCGCTTTCCATATCTCTTTCAAACAGCTCATTCTGGAGAATAGAAATCATAAGATAATCTCTAATAACCTGCGAGTCATAATAGCTGACCCATTTAGATAACAATTCATCATCCGAAAGATTCTTAACATCTTGAAATAGGTCAACGAGGCTTTCTTCTCGGATATTTTTTTTGAGAATCTCCTCAACCTTTCCAAGCAATGCGCAAATCTCCTCGTCACCGAGGGCCTCAATCAGAGCCCTAGTATCGTTCACAAATTTGTGGATAGTATGGTAATCGAATATATTCCAACGTGCCATCGTGTTTTTCTCCTTTCTCAACCGAAAATGATAGGCTTATCAGAGGTAAATTCTCTCTGTACACTGTCAAGACTTATGATTCCATTCCCTCTAAAATAATAGATTTTTGCCATTGCCATTCCTCCTCTTTTTCAGCTTTGGGTTTCAGAATATGCTCACCACCGGTGTCACCAAAAATACAAATCTACTTTTCCACTAGCCGGAGAAGCATCTGAAGTCTAACTTTGATGGTCTCCTGCGGGCACCCCTCCCAGTTCGCCCGCTTCAATTCAGTTATTCGGTTGTAAACCGTGACAAGCATCCTCAGCAGAGGTTCGTCTGTGATTGGTTTGCTATTTGGATTCGCGGGGGTATGGGGGAGGCTATTTGGTTTCCCTTCCTCTGTTGAGGAGGTCGCCTCCGCCCGCTTTGCCTTGGTTTCGCTATATGCTTGATTGATGGACTTCTTATTCTCCAGGACCGCTCGCTTCGTATCGGAGGACGATTTCCTGAGCACGGTCCGAGCCTTTTCTACCTTTGCCCTGCTTGTTCCGACAATCTTAGCAGTTTCCCCTGCGGACTTCCCTTGATCGATAGCCTCACTTGAGGCTTTTGATTTTTCGCTCTTCTGGTCTCCTCCCCTTGGCTTCAACTTGTCCACGGCCTCGATACATCGCAGCAAATCGGCGTCGGTGATATTGCGCCGGTCACGCTGGTTGTGAATGGCATAATGCAGAGCGGTTTCTTCGTCTTCGAACGACATTACGACGGCAGGAATTTCCTTCAAACCGATCGCCCGCGCTGCTGCAAGCCTGGTGTGGCCGTCAATGACTATGATTGCTTCGCTATCTTTCTTTCGCCTTACAGTGACGGGTTGTGACACATCGAAGCCATGTTCGTGCATGTGAGCCGTCACAGCCTGAAGTGTCTTCTGACTGATGGGAAAAAGGTTCTTAAAGGGATCCTCGGTTTCGACCTTATCGATGCTGAGCAATTCCGCTTGATTCATGATGATGTCACCTCCATGTCGTGTTCGCGCCGCCGTGTTCATAGCCCTTCGGGCAGCTCCTTTGCCGCTTCGGGGAAGAGACAAGAAAGACAATGACGCAGCCCTTAGACAGATGGCATTCTAGAAGATAGTATACGGATCGTTACTCCAAGGGTGTAAAGGGTCAAAAAGGGCGGTCACCCAATGGTGCCGCACCTCTCGGACGTTTTTTGGATTTTTTTCGAGTAACATTCTGTATATTCGAAAGCTCAGATTCGACCTCAAAATCGCTTTTTGGAGTACCGTTCTGTATACCGGCTTGAGTATACGAATTGTTACCGAAGGTTGATTCAGGCGCCTCGTTTCGTCTCCGCTTCCACACCACGGCAAAACCTCTTCCCTGTCGCGTATCTTTAACCCGCGCCCGACCAGAGTCGAATTCTGACGTTCCCCATTTTCTCCATCTTTCGGATATGCTGTAGAGGGAAACGTCACCTTGCTTGCCGCCTGAGCCCTGCTTTGCGATGTCGATGAATCCATGTTCGATGAGTCTGTCTATGGCAAGAGCAAATGCTCTCCTCGTTATCCCTCTCTTCAGCGCCTCTTTGTAGGTGTATTGGATTTGTCCGTTGTTCATAATCATGGGCACCTTTACTCCGCCGCTCATCCTCACCTGTTTGATCTGCCGTTTCATCATGAAGTCAAAGAGCACCGTCTTTTGTTGCCCGTTCAGGGTCCGAAACGCTTCGGATTTCAAAAGGTCCCTCTCGATGACAATAATGTCCCTCAAACTTCATCCCCCCGGCTGAAGGTGCGCCTGCCCGAGCCGGATAATCCGCCGGGGGAGGAAGATCAGAGCCCGCCCCGGCAAGCGCGTGAAGATATTTCTGGAACCGATGTGCCCCTGCCACTGGCCTCAAATTCGGCCATGGCATCAAGGCGTCCAATCCAATAGCAAGAGGCGCATCAAAAGCGGCGTCTCTTCTTTATCAAATGTTTCCTGACGAAATCTTGGGATCGTTCAAGCTCGTCAGATGTACTCTTTTCCTAGACTACCTTGTTGCGGGCCATGAATTCGTCGAGATCGAGGATATCCACTCGAACCAGACCCCCTTTCCCGGACGGTTGGATGTACGGGATTTTCCTTTTCGCAAGAAGGTCGCGAAAGGTCCTCAGGGAGACCGAAATGTATTCCGCGGACTCCTTTGGATTCAGATAACGGCGTGGGGGTTTTTCTGTATTCCGAGTCATTTCTTTCTGGTTCGATAGCACACTGAGTTATACTAGGCCCATAATGCCATTATTTTCATATGATTAAGTGATCTGTTAATATATCAATGTTTAACTTGCCTTGAAAAAAATTAAGGATCGAAGCCCAGGCTCCACACAAAATGAACGCCTTCTGCCAGGCTCATAAAACGAACAAACTCATCGAACACATCCAGTACAAAGATCCTCGATCTATTGACGCGTATATCCGGACCGCCGTCGTCAAGATCGAGTTCATAGTAGGAATCAGGGAGACCAAGCTCCAGGACTTCATACTGAGCCTCAAGGGTATATCTTCTTGCATTTCTAGAGTCAGTTTGGCGATCTATTCGCCTTCTTTTCAGGTAACGGTGGATCTCATAACAAAAACCGTTCACCTTTCGTCCGCGTTCGTACCTCCGTTCGAAAGTCTGTATATGGATCTCAATAGGGATCGATTTCTTTGAGCCCGTTTCGGTTTCGGGCAGGTGATCGAGAATTGTCTCTTTACCAGGATACAACAGGTGCTGCTTCAGGAATGGTCGCAAGTCCCTAAGGATACTTTTGGCCTCGTGGACGAGGAACTTGCCTTCCGAGATAAGAACCCCGCCCAAGTAAATCTCCCAGGCCTCCCCGGACGTCAGCTCTCTCTTAAAGCCCGACTGTCTGGTCGCCTTCGGATCAGGACCCAACAGTTCTCGTGACCACCGCCGTGCCTTTGCAAGGTCGGTACCCAATTTCATGGAATACTCTTTAACGCTCATCGAAGGCATATGGATCCTCTTTTTGTCAGTTATTATATTAACGTGTAACTTAAGTCAACAAAAAAAGATTGCGTGAATGCCGGTTTTGGATGTAGTCAAAGTGTAGCTTATCAAATGTCACAGGCTGCATTTGACTACACTTTTCTGCACCCTATGAATACGCAATATCCAAAATAAAATCGGCGAGATAAGCCTGTTTTCAGTATCTTGCCGATTCAGCGTTTTCGCGTCCCGAACGCGGTGCTCTACCAGACTGAGCCACGTCCCGACACGAAATGAATATACCCTATGAAAAACCCGCACGCAAGCGCAAATTTTTTTCATGAAATCTGACCTTCGGCGGTTTTAAGCGGGCCTGATATTGACGAGATTGTCACGGCGCTTCGCGCCTCGCAATGACCGGGCAGGCACCCTGCCCCTTCGGGGCTCTGGACCCCGGCTTCCGCCGGAGTGACGGCAGCGGTCACCTCTCACAAGGCCATCCATGTTCGATGGTCAATGATCACTGTTCAATGATTCCCGGAGGATCTCCACCAGGTTGCGCATGATCCTCGCCGTTGCCCCCCAGACCACTTCTCCGTCATATTGGTAGGCTACGTTCTGGTAAATTCGGCCGTCGTATTCCACGGGGATGATTTCTTCGGTGTGCAAAAACAGCCTGAAGGGGATTTCAACGAGTCTTTTTACCTCTCCCTCATTGAGGCGAAAAGGGTAGGGATACGGAATAAGCCCGACAAAAGCATGGACGATGTAATTGGACGAGAGGGTTCGCACGTCATCGCTCCGGCCCAGAACAGTGACAGCTTCCCTCGGCATACCAATTTCCTCTTCGGTCTCCCTGAGAGCCGTGTCGAGCAGAGAACGATCCTCTTCATCGATTCGGCCTCCGGGAAAAGATATCTGCCCCCTGTGCGCTTCGAGCGTGTCCGTCCTTTTCGTGAAAAGGACCTTGTATTCCCCGTCATCCCTGAAAAGAGGAATGAGCACGGCGCCGTGCCTGTACAGGGCGTCTCCATCCTCCATGAACTTGGGCCGTCTCCTTGACAACACCGCTTTGATCAGCCCGGGCAGATCCTCGCTTTTCAAGATCTCTTCATTCATGCGATCGGCACCACCCTCGCAGAGGGCATGGGAGGGGCCTTCTCGATCACGGTCAGGATCTTCCCTCCTCTGAAAATCGTCACCCTCCCCGTGGATTCGGATATGGCGAAAGCCATGGAGTTCGTTGCCTGCGTGATCGCCGCCGCAGCCGCGTGCCTGGTGCCCAAGCCCTGGGGAAGCGCTTCTCCGTGATAGCTCACGTTGAGGTACCTCCCCGCGGCAAGCACGACGCCGTCATCGCGGACCACGAAGGCGCCGTCGATGGAAGAGAATTCCTTGAGGCTCTCTCTCATTTGCGGCTGATTGAGATTCAACTCTTCTTCCGGGTGGCCTTTGAAAGGATTGAAAACGAGCTGGGACGACATGGAAAGAACCTTCTCGTGATCACCGAGAACAAAAATGGATCCCACCGGTTTTCCTTCCCTCCCTTCGTAGGCCAACTCGAGGACAATTTCCAAAAGCGTGTCGAAAACCTCCGGCCTGATATCCGAGGGAAAAGACCCGGTGACCCCGCCGCTGAAGAGCTCCGACTCTACGCTCACTTCCACCAGCATGATGGTGTCCAGGTATCCCTGCTCCGGCACTCCTCCGACGCATACGATGACGTCGCCGCTTTTCAGCAAGCCTTTGGAAATCGCAGAGAGAAAGCCGATCTTCAGGTAGCCGGACCTCGTGAGCTGCACATCCGGCAGGAGGACGGTGTGAAGGTTGAGCGCAGAGGCTTTTTCCATGCACTCCTTCCGTTTCGTGAGCAGGACCAGCTTCACATCACCCTTGGCCCTTTCAAAGGGACTGAGGTCTTTCGTGCTGTCCATGTAGAAAAGAAGGGCGTCGGCCCCTATCTTTTTGGCGATGGAGATCGCTTCCTTGATCATGACGTTGGTCCACCGGGACGGCTGCAGTTTCTCCTGGGCCTTTTCAGGGCCCCCCGCATTCTTTTCCGCTTTGTTCACAGATTTGCTATCCCCTTTGGTTTTCATCAGGAAGACCGCCTTTCCTTCGGTGCGCTGCGGTGAAACCTTGACATGAAGTATAATAAGCCATTTGGAGGCTCACTTCAACTCCTTCAGGTCTTCGGCGGAGTCCGGTTGACTCTTTCTCTGAACTTCGCTATACAGGAAACGATCTTGCTAACCTATACTCTGATGAAATGATTGAGGGGAGCATGAGTTTGCACAAAATGAAGCTATGCGGGGTCATTACGAGTGACTGGAAGGCGCGAAGAAATCCCAGGATTGAATTCACCGATGAGATTGCTTCGTCGCTGGCGCTCCTCGCAATGACCTCCCTTGGGTAAATCCTTTTGTGCCCCTGATAGGAAAAGGAGGATAGGACCATGACGGAAGAGCAGGTAGGAGTAGTCGTGAAGTTTTTTGCCAAGCCCGGCGTAGCCGCCATCGAAGTATCCGGCGCCGGCATCAAGAAGGGCGACACCTTGCGATTCAATGGCCATACGACAGACTTCACGGATGCGGTGTCGAGCATAGAGCTTGACAACAAGCCCATTGACGAAGCCAAGGCCGGCGATTTGATCGGGATCAAGGTCAAAGACAGGGTCAGAGAGGGCGACAAGGTCTACAAGGTCGTCGAGTGATCCTCCATGTGCTTTAGTGCCTTGGGGATCAGCTTTCGGATCAATTCCTCCCGTTCAAAGACGTTCATGTTTCTAAATGCTTCGTAGGCGGAATGATCACGGCTGAGCGCAGGGGTGTTTGCCTGGAGCCGAGGCGCCAGGCGTTCGAATCGCAGAATGAGTTCCACCAAAGCATATTCCTCTCCCGGGTAGCTTTGCAGCCAGCCCAACCTCTTCATGTACTCGAACCGGATTCGATCAAGAAGAAAGAGGTATCGATCCAGCACAGCCATCTTGTCTTTGGGGTCGAGTTCGCTGAACTCGAACCCGGAGCCACGATTCTCAAGATTCATGATTAAGTCAAGCAGGTAGAATGTGCTCCTCTCTTTACCGTGGGCAAGGGAGACGAGGGTCTTCGGGGAAATGTCGGAAAGACGCGTGTCGAGTCCGAAGTCCTCCTTGAACTGGCTTTTCCAGTTGCGGTAGCCCTTTCGGACAGCCATCGAGAGCCGGGCTTTCTGGATTTCAACGACCTCTGTCACGTCTCAGATTCCTTCCCTCCTTGACCGGTGAGAATGGAAATCCGCACTTCACGCATGCTTCGGCCTTGAGCTGAGTAAAGCCGCATTCCGGACACAATGTGAAATCCCCAAATGACTTGATCTCCAAAGAGGGCTGTCCTCGCTCCGGTTCCTCCGCTTCTCCGCACTCCCGGATGTGGACCTTGCCCCCGGCCATTTGCAGCGCCTCCGCATACTCCCGCGCCTCTCTGAGGTTGAGGTCCTTTTTCAAGACGACCGGGGCGCCTTCGACGATGTGCTTCACGATCGTTGAGCCAACCCCGAACCTGGAAGACATGCCGAGTGTGAACGCCTCTTCCGTCTCGGTCAACCCTATGAAGACGACACGATATTTTCTAGGCATCCGAAAACCTCGTCAACCCATGCAGGCCTTCACGAAGCCGTAAAACAGGGGAGCCGGCCTCTCCATCCTCGACTTCAGCTCAGGATGGGCCTGCGTGGCGACAAAGAACTTGTGATGAGGCAATTCGATGAACTCCACCAGCCTTCCGTCCTTGGACTTTCCGGAAAACACCATCCCTTTCTCCGTGATTGCCCGGTGATACTCGGGGTTGACTTCGTAGCGGTGCCGGTGCCTTTCGGACACTTCATGATCCTGGTAGAGGGCATGGACCACCGATCCCTCCTGGAGCACTGCGGTGTAAGCTCCCAGCCTCATCGTGCCCCCTTTGTCCGTGATCGTCTTTTGTTCGGGCAGGATGTCAATCACCGGGTGGGGCGTGTCGGGGTCTATCTCCGTGGAATTGGCTCCCTGGAGGCTGCACACGTTCCTGCAGAACTCGATTACGGCGAGTTGAAGGCCCAGGCACAACCCGAGGAAGGGGATGTTCTTTTCCCTTGCGGCCCGGATGACATCGATCTTGCCTTCCGTGCCCCTGTGGCCGAAGCCGCCCGGCACAACCACCCCGTCCACGCTCTCGAGGAAGGAGGTGTCTTTCAAGTCCGTGGTTTCCACCATCTTCAGATCGATCTTGCAGCTCAAATGAGCGGCACAATGATTGAAGGACTCGATAATCGAGGCATAGGAGTCCTCCAGCTTGGTGTACTTGCCGCACATGGCGACGGTGATCTCTTTCTTGGGATTCCGCAGGTTATCGATCCAGTGTTTCCACTTCGTCATGTCAGGGGGACTGTAGATGTTGAGCTTCTGGTGCAGAATGGCGGGAAGGCCCTCCCGCTCGAAAATAAGGGGGATCTCGTAGATGTCTTCCACGTCCAGGCCCGTGATCACCGCTTCCGGGTCAACATCGCAGAAATTCGAGATCTTTGTCCGGACTTCCTTGGAGAGGAACTGGGAGCACCTTCCAATAATGACGTCCGGGAAAATTCCCCTCTGCTTGAGGAGGTTGACGCTCTGCTGGGTGGGCTTGGACTTTTGTTCATGAACGCCGTAGGGAATGGGCACATAGGTCAAATGAACGTAGACAATATTGCCGCGCCCCACATCTTCCTTCAATTGCCGAACCGACTCCAGGAAAAGCTCGTTCTCGATGTCCCCCACGGTGCCGCCGATTTCCACGATGATCAGGTCCGCGGACTCTTCTCTTGCCACCTCGAAGAAATGATTCTTGATGAGATCCGTGACATGGGGGATGTACTGAACCGTTTTTCCCAGATAGTCGCCCCGTCTCTCCTTTTGCCTGACCATGTCGAAAACTTTCCCCATGGTCAGGTTCCATTTGGACTTGCAGGTCACGCCCACGAAGCGTTCATAGTGCCCGAAGTCCATGTCCACTTCCCCCCCATCGTCCAGGACAAAAACCTCTCCGTGTTCGTAGGGGTTCATGGTGCCCGGATCGACGTTGAGGTATCCGTCACATTTGATCGGTACGATCCGGAGTTTCGATGAGAGAAGGTGCCCGATGGAGGCGGCGGCTATTCCCTTGCCGAGGCCCGACAGGACACCGCCTGTAACAATAATGTATTTGGTGGGCATATCCTGAGACTTTCCAATACAATATGGAAGGTTTACATTTATAATTGACACAATATATAGGTTTTTTCAGGGACAGTCAAGAAAATCGAAAAAATTGGCAAAAGCAGAGGCATTTGGTTTATATTCCTTGATAAGGACCTTTTATTCATGACCGCTCTCATCGCCATCGTAGGTCGACCCAATGTGGGCAAGTCGACCCTGTTCAACAGGCTCACCAGGTCAAGGGACGCCCTTGTGGACGATCAACCCGGTGTGACCCGAGATCGCCTCTATGCCTCCGTCCACTGGGGAGAGACCGCGTTCACCCTCGTGGACACGGGGGGCTTCGACGAGTCGGAGGATGAACCGCTCCTGGAGAAGGTGCGAGCCCAGGTTCTCAGGGCCATTGACGATGCGGACCGGATTATTTTCATGGTCGCCGGGCCGGACGGCCTGCTGCCCGGGGACGAGGAACTGGCCGATCTTCTTCGCCGCACCCATAAACCGGTCTTCCTTGCCATCAATAAAATCGACGGCCCTGAGCATCAGGACATGGTGAACGACTTCTACCGCCTGGGCCTGGAAAAGGTGCATGCCATTTCTTCAGCCCACGGTTATGGCGTGAGAACATTCATGGACGAGGTGGTCCGCGGGCTTCCAGCCCCGGAGACCGTGGAGGAGGAAAGTGACTCGATCAGGGTAGCCATTGTGGGAAGACCCAACGTGGGCAAATCCTCCCTGATCAATCGAATCCTCGGTTCCGACCGTCTGGTGGTGAGCGATTTGCCCGGCACCACCCGCGATTCCATTGATACGCTTTGCGCTCTGAACGACCAGTCCTATCTGTTCATAGACACGGCAGGCCTGAGGAGAAAGGCGCGGGTTAAAGAAAAAATCGACAAGTTCTCCATGATCAAGGCCCTCCGCAGCCTGGATCGATGCCACATCGCCGTGGTGGTTCTGGACGCCGAGGAAGGGGTTGCGGAGCAGGACGCCCGCATTTGCGGTTATGCCTTCGAGCGGGGCAGGGGCCTTGTTATCGCGGTGAACAAGTGGGACCTCGTAAAAAAAGACGGGGAGAAAAGAAAGCGCCTGCAAGACGGCATGGACCGCCAGCTTCATTTCGTCTCCTTTGCGCCGAGGCTCAATTTGTCTGCGCTGACCGGGGCGGGAGTTCACAAGCTGCCGGGAATCATCGTTGACCTCTACAGGCAGTTCTCCTCCAGGGTTGCAACCGGCTCACTCAACAAGACCCTCCAGGACATCGTGCAGAACAAACCGCCGCCCCGGGTGAGCAACACGGATCTAAAGGTCTTCTACGCCACCCAGGCCCAGACCAAGCCGCCCACGTTCGTGGTTTTTGTGAACAGGCCGGACCTTGTCTACTTCTCTTATCAGCGGTTCCTGGTCAACCAGTTGAAGGAAAACCTGGGTCTGCAAAAGACACCGATCCGAGTCGTCTTCAAAAAGAAGTAGTACCGTGTCTCAAAAGTTCCGCTCTCAAAAATGATGGACTCGTAAAAAGTCCGAAAACTCCGTTTTTCGTCATTCCGGCGAAAGCCGGAATCCAGTGTTTCTAAGGAGTTCTAAAATACCTGGACCCCGTTTTTCAACGGGGTGACGACTTTTTACGAACGCATCAAAAATGATGCGTTCGTAAAAAGTCCGCAAACCCTGTTTTTCGTCATTCCGGCGAAAGCCGGAATCCAGGAATACCAAGGACTTCTGGACCCCGGCTTTCGCCGGGGTGACGACTTTACCGACTTTTTACAAGTTCATCAAAAATGGCCGTTTAAAATCTTGGCGCAAGCTGCATCCTTGACCCACGACCCAGAGACAGGGAAATCCGAAATCCGAAGCCCGAAATTCGAAACAAGATCCAATGACTCAAAATCGAATGACCAAAACAGGACAACGGCCGGTTCGGCCATGGTTTGATGGGCATTTTGAACATTGCAGTTTTGGCATTGTTTCGGATTTCGAAAAGGCATTTGACAACCAAGCAACCACAAGTTAGAAACAATGGGCAACAGGTTACAGCCCGCTCACGGAAAACCCCCCATTCAAGGAGATCTCCAGGGATGAAAATCAAAATCACCATCGGCAACCTCACCATGGAAGCGGAGCTCAACGACACACCGACGGCCAGGAAGGTGGCTGAAGCGCTTCCCATCAAGACATCGTTCAACACCTGGGGTGACGAGATCTACTTTGCCATCCCGGTCACGGCGAGCGTGGATAAGACCGCCAAGGAAGTCGTGGAGGTGGGCGATCTGGGTTACTGGCCCCCGGGAAAAGCCTTCTGCATTTTTTTCGGCCAAACGCCCGCGAGCCGGCCGGGCAAAATCATGCCTGCAAGCGCCGTCAACATGCTCGGAAAGGTTCTCGGGGACGCCACCGAGTTCAAGAAAGTCATGAACGAAAAAAGCGTTCTCCTTGAAGCCCTGTAAGCGCACAACCAAAGAACCGAGAGCCAGTGCAGTGTTCAGTTTTTCGTAGGGCAGCCCACTGCGGCTGCCTGGTCGGCACGGTGGCCGACCCTACTCCGTGGTTCCGGGGTTCTGTAGCTCCGGGGCTCTGTGGTTCTGTAGCTTCGTGGTTCCGTGGCTCTGAGGTTCAGGAGCTCAGAGACATCAGCCTTTCGGCAAGGTAGGTGTAGCGCCGCATGGGCCTGTCGTTCCTGACACCAGTGGCCAGGGCCTTCTTACTCCCCACCATGACGACCAGCTCCTTGGCCCGCGTCACCGCCGTGTAGATGAGATTCCTCTGAAGCAGGAGATGGTGTTGGGAAAGGATGGGGATGATCACAGCGGGATACTCGCTGCCCTGCGATTTGTGAACGGATATGGCATAGGCGTGGAGGATTTCGTCCAGCTCCGGGAATTCATAGGGCACGGGAACCCCGTCGTAAGTGATCATCACGACCTGTTCTTCCGGGTCAATGGATGTGATTCTCCCGATGTCGCCGTTGAAGACCTCTTTGTCGTAGTTGTTCCTCACTTGCATCACTTTGTCCATGAGGCGGAACCTGCGCTCCCCCCGCATGAGCTCCTGCTTGGATGGATTCAGGGCTTCCTGGAGTTTGAGATTGAGATTTTCCGTGCCCACCACCCCTTTGTGCATGGGCGATAAAACCTGGATATCCTCGACCCGGTCGAATTTGAACCGCTTCGGGATCCTCTCGCACACCAGTTCCAGGATAATCCGAAGCGATTGCTCCGGATCGTCCTGCTCGATGAAATAGAAGTCCTCCAGCGGACCCCTCTCCGCCCTCCACTCGGGAAGAAGGCCTGCATTGATCCGGTGCGCGTTGACGGTGATTCGGCTTTCTGCAGCCTGACGGAATATTTCTTTCAGTTCCACCACCGGGATGACGCCTGAACGGATGATATCCTTGAGCACATTGCCGGCCCCTACCGAAGGGAGCTGGTAGACATCGCCCACGAGCACCAGGGTCGCCTGTGCGGGCAGGGCTTTGAGAAGGTGATACATCAGGCTTGTGTCCACCATGGAGGTCTCGTCAACGATCAGGACGTCCACCTCCAGCGGGTGGTCCTGGTTGCGGATGAAACCGCCTTTCTGGGGAGAATATTCGAGGAGGCGATGAACCGTGCGGCTGGGATAGCCCGTGGCCTCGCTCATCCGCTTTGAGGCTCTCCCCGTCGGTGCGGCAAGGAGGATTCGCGCACCCATCTCACGGTAGATCCTGATCACCAGGTTGATGATGGTGGTCTTTCCGGTTCCGGGACCTCCGGTGATGATCAGCGCTTTTTCCGACACGGCAGCCTTCACGGCTTCCACCTGTTTCTGTGCGAGCCGGAACCCGGCGTTCTGTTGGGCATACGTCACGGCTTTGTCCAGATCCACCTTTTGAAGGGCCTTATTCGAGGAGATCAAGCGCCTCATGAGAACGGCGATACCGGTTTCAGAAATGTGGAATGGCTTGAGATAAACCGCTTTTTGGTTGGGTTCGAACTTCTCGAAGTCCGCGGTGAGATCTTCGATCACGATCTTGTCTTCGAGTGCAATGGCCGCGAGTGCCTTTGTGGCGACCTCCCGTTCGACTTCCAGGATTTCCATGCACCGCTCTATAAGGCGCTCGTAGGGATAGTAAACATGACCCTCCTCAGAAATCTGTCTGAGCACGTAAAGGATTCCCGCATCCGCCCGTGCAGGCGAATGTTTTTCAAAACCCATCTTTCGCGCGATCCGGTCAGCGGACAGGAATCCGATTCCCACGATATCCGCGGCGAGCCGGTAGGGATTCTCGGACACCACGCGAATGGAGCCCCAGCCGTAGTGGCGAAAAATCTTGGCGGCGTAAACAGGGCTCACATCGTGATCCTGGAGAAAAATCATCAGTTCCCTGATTTCCTTTTGCTCTCCCCATGCCTTTTCGATCATGTCAATTCGCTTCGGACCGATACCTTCCACCTGCTCAAGATCACGAATGCGATGCGCGATGATTTCCAGCGTCTTTTCACCGAAGTGCTTCACGATGCGCGCAGCCGTAACCGGCCCTATCCCTTTGATCAGCCCTGATCCGAGATACTTCTTGATCCCGCTCACCGTTGCAGGAACCATGGGTTTGTGCGACTGCACCTTGAACTGCCTGCCGAATTTTGGGTGATCAAGCCAAACCCCCTGCATCTTCAACATCTCGCCGGGCCTCGGCGCGATCAAATTGCCCACAGCGGTCACAGGATCCCCATACCCGGTCACCCGAACCTTGGCTACGGTAAAGCCCGTTTCCTCGTTGAAGAAAGTGATCCCATCGATCTGGCCTTCGAGTTCGATCGGTCCGTTTTCAGGCGGATTCTTGAAGAGATTGTCCATGGCCGTGTCTTGAAGGCTTCAAGAGGGCGGCACGGTGGCCGCCCCTACACTCCGTCGGAAGTCCCACACCGTCATTGCGAGGCGCGAGGCGCCGTGCCTTCGCGCTGACCTGCCCGCCGTACAAGACTTTGGCGGGCGGGAGCGCTTCGGCGCGCAAGCCCTGGTCGCCTCCGGCGCCGCCGAAGGCGGGTAAACGTGGCAATCTCCTGACCGCTTCTTCCGCGTGGGTTTCGCTGTGCTCAACCCACCCTACCGACGGGGGGGTAAATCATCGGGAGCAGGAGCTCCCTTCTAAATCATCCCGCTCTTTCTCACCTTGCAGGAGCAAGCTCCTGGTTGCGACAGACGATCCGTCTTGCGGGGCGACAAGTCATTATAAACGAAGGAGAGCGGCCGCGTTTTCGCCCGATATCTTCCTGATTGCCTCTTCAGAAATGCCTGCGGATTTCATTTCCTGAAAGTAGCGTTTCGGGCTCAAGAGCGGATAGTCTGACCCGAAGAGGATTTTGTCCGGGCCGATGATTTCCGATGCCACACGGTAGACTTCCGGCTTGTAGAGATATGGAGAGGCAGCCGTATCGAACCACACGTTCCGGAACGCATCCCCGATCTCTTTCTTCATGAGCCCGTAGAAAAAAAGGCCTCCGCCCCAGTGAGCCAGGACGATAGGGTTGGAAGGATATTTCCTGATAAGCCGGTAGATTTCAGAAAGGGACATGGGGATTTTGCCCGGATACGCATGGCCCACAGGCTCATTGGTGTGAAAGAGGACGGGCACATCCCGGTGAGCGCAAAGATGCATCAACGCCTCGAGCCCATCCTGAACGTCCGTGGAGAGCCCCGAATGGTAGAGCGCGAGTTCTCCCACACCCACGAGACCTGCATCGAGACATCTTTTCGCTTCCCCGGCACCCAGGGAGGAAAGGGGTGAAAAGCAGCAGAATCCGAGGATCCGCTGCGGATGCCGATTGACGGACTCGAGAATGTAGTCGTTGTGCCTCTTGAAGTGATCGGCCTTGTCCCAGGGGAAACCGAAGACCACGGATCTTTCGATCCCTTCCTCATCCATACTCTTCAGCAGGTCTTCCGTGCCGACGAGACGTGATCGAGGGGACTCATAGAGGGCTTTGAAAGCAGGCTCTTCGGCGAAAAACCGGCTTCGGTCCTCCCTGAAAAAGGGGGGAAAGACATGGGTATGGAAGTCAACGATCATGAGAGAAGTTTTTTGATAGTCTCCTCCAGTTTTCCGGGTCGGAAGCCCACGAGCTTTTCTCTGATCTTGCCTTGCTGATCCACAACAAAGAGGGTCGGTATGGCCACCTGGGCCGCTCCGCCTGCAAAGTAGTCCGCCATGATCTGCCCATCCGCTCTCAAGACCGCGTAATTCATTTTGAGCTTTTCCTTGAAGGCCCGGAGATCGGCTTCGCTCATATTTTCGGGCTGGTCCACAGAGATGCCGAGGATGGTCACCCCTTTCTCCCTGTACTTTTCCTGAACCTCCACCAGCTCCGGAATGGACGTGAGACAGGGAGGGCACCAGGTGGCCCAGAAATCAACCACCACAACCCTGCCCCGATGCTCCTCCAGGGAAACCGTTTTCCCATCCAGGTCTTTCAGCTTGAAGGCGGGAGCATCGTAGCCCGCATCCATGCTTCCGGTGCCGCACCCCAGAAAGAAAAAAATAAAGAGAATGAAAATACCTCTCATGACATTCTTGAGCATCGCCTAATCCTTTCAACCATGAAATCTGCGACGCAGATTTCATTCAGGGAAAATAGTTTTCTTATTTAATCCATGTCATGGTAAGATGGCAATGAATTTTGATGGTCGTGACAATGAAGCCTTTTTTTATTGCCGTCCTTTTCCTGTCTTGCCTCTCTGCCGCGTTGCCGCCGGCCCACGGCCGGGACGAAGGGACTCGGGAGCCCATCCTTGCCGGTTCCTGGTACCCTGGGAGCCCGGAAAAGCTACGCGCCATGGTTTCCGACTATCTCGCCAAGGCAGATCCTCCTGCTGTGAATGGCCAAATCATGGCCATGATCGTGCCCCATGCAGGCTACGTATACTCGGCCCAGGTCGCGGCTTTTGCCTATCGCCTCATTCAAGGGAGCGATTTCAAGCGGGTCGTTCTCATCGGGCCGAGCCACCGGGTTCCCTTTCGCGGGATTTCCGTGAACCGGCAATCCGGCTACCGGACACCCCTCGGGGTCGTGCCCGTGGACCAGGACTTCGCTAAGAAGCTGTTGGGAAAAAGCTCGGAGATGACCTGGGTTCCCCAAGCCCATGCCTATGAGCACTCCCTGGAAATCCAGATCCCTTTTCTGCAGACGGTCCTGAAAGATTTCCGTATTGTGCCCATCCTCATGAGAGAGTGGAGCTACGAGACTTGCACCAGCCTGGCTGGTCTGTTGACGCAGGTCCTGGACGATGGAACCAAGAGTCTCATCCTCGCCAGCACGGATCTCTCCCATTTTCACACGGACCAAAAGGCCAGGGTGCTGGACGAGCGGTTCATCGAACATGTAAAGGCCTTTGATCCGAAGGGCCTTGCCCAATCTCTGGCCTCGGGCCGGTGCGAGGCCTGCGGCGGAGGGCCCGCGGTCGTAGCCATGCTTGCCGCCCGTCAAAAAGGAGCCTCGGGTTCCGTTATTCTCAAGTATGCCAATTCGGGAGACGTGAGCGGCGACCGCGGGCAGGTGGTCGGTTACGTGTCGGCTGTCTTGGTCAAGAAACAGGACGGCCCTGCAAGAAAGGGTGGACCGTAATCAGGAACCTCATTGCTGACTCGGCCTGGAAAAGACCTTTGACCCCTTTGTTCGCCCGAACAGGCCGAGCGAAGAGTCTGTGTATGTCCGTGGCCAAAAAGGACAAGCGACCATGCAACAGGCCATGAATCTCGAAGCCATGAAGAAGGTTTTCCCCGACAAGTTCGCCCCGGAAGATAAAATCTTCAGCCACATTCACCGGGGTGATCGGATTTTCATTGGAACGGCCTGCGGTGAACCGCAGTACCTGGTTCGCGCCTTGATCAACTATGTCTCATCCCACCCGAAAGCTATTTTCGACGCCGAGGTTCTCCAGGTCTGGACCTTGGGCGTCGCTCCTTACACGGACGAAAAATTCAAACACAACTTCAGGCACAACTCCTTTTTCGTGGGCAAGAACACGCGCACCGCGGTCAACGAGGGGCTCGCCGATTACACGCCGATCGCCCTTTCGCGGGTTCCCCATCTCTTTCGCAGCAAGCTTGCACCCGTCGACGTCGCGCTGATTCAGACCTCCCCTCCGGACAAGAACGGGTACATAAGCCTCGGAGTCAGCGTGGACATCACCAAGGCCGCGGCCGAGAACGCTTCCAGGGTCATCGCCCAGGTGAATGCCTTCATGCCCAGGATACACGGGGAGACGTTCGTCAACATCAAGGACATGGACTTCATCGTCCCCTTTGACGAGCCTCTCCTGGAGTACAAGGAAGAGGTGTCGGACCACATCGCTGCAAGGATCGGCCACTACGTGTCCCGGATCGTGGAGGACGGGGACACGATCCAGGTAGGCTACGGCAGTGTCCCGAACGCTATCCTGGCCAATCTTGCCAATAAGCGTCACCTCGGCGTGCACACCGAACTCCTCTCCGACGGGATCGTCGACTTGATGAAAAAGGGCGTCGTCGACAATTCCAACAAGACCCTCAACCGGGGAAAGACCGTGGCAACCTTTTGCATGGGATCGCGAGAAACCTACGAGTACATCGACGACAACCCGAGCATTGAGTTCAGGCCCATCGACTACACCAACAACCCCCTGGTGATCGCAAGGCACGAGCACATCACGCCCATCAACACCTGCCTCCAGATCGACCTCACGGGGCAGGCTACCGCCGAGTCCATAGGCCGGAAATTCTTCAGCGGCATCGGAGGGCAGACCGATTTCATGCGGGGTGCGCTGCTCTCCCCCCGGGCCAAAACCATCCTGGTCATCCAGTCAACCGCCATGAACGGGGAGGTCTCCAGGATCATTCCTTTCCTGTCCGAAGGATCAGGGGTCACCCTGAACCGGAGCGACATCACCTACGTGGTTTCCGAATACGGCATCGCCTATCTTCACGGCAAGAACATCCGGGAGCGCGCCATGGAACTCATTGCCATCGCTCACCCCAAGTTCAGGCCCTGGCTGATCGAGGAAGCCAAGAAACTCAATCTCATTTACAGGGATCAGAAGTTCATTCCAGGCAAAAAAGGCGAATACCCCGAGGAACTGGAAACCTACAGGACCACAAAAACCGGATTGGAAATCTTCCTCAGACCCGTCAGGATCAGCGATGAGCCGCTCTTGAAGGAATTCTTTTACTCCCTGTCGGACAAGAGTCTTTACCGTCGATTCATGTCGCCCCGCAAAGACATCCCTCACCAGCAACTTCAGGAGTTCGTGGTCATCGACTATTCCAAGGAGATGGTGATTCTCGCGTCCTTGAAGACCGGGGAGAAGGAAGAGGTGGTGGGGCTCGGCCAGTACGCCATTTCAGAGGAAACCCACATGGCCGAAGTGGGCTTCACCGTCAAAGACGAGTGTCAGAACCGGGGCATCGGCAACGAATTGCTGTCCTACCTGACCTTGCTGGCCAAAAGGCAGGGTCTCCTCGGCTTCACGGCCGAGACGCTCATGGAAAACGTTACGATGCTCCATCTCTTTGAGAAAATGGACTTTGATATCAAGAAAAGCGGGGCTGCAGGGGTCTATGAATTGAGGATGGTCTTTAAAAACGCCCCGACCGCCACCCAATAGGCTGATGTCTCACAGCGCAGCATAGCCTATGGAGTCTTCACCTTCACGTTCTTGATGACGATGGGCGACTTCGGCACGTCCCGGTACATGCCCGTGTTTCCGGTCGGCGAGCTCTCGATCTTGTCCACCACATCCATCCCTGCGATGACTTTTCCGAACACACAGTAGCCGAACCCATCGCGGGTCTCTGTGCGGTGATCCAGGAATGCATTGTTCACCGTGTTGATAAAGAACTGGGCGGTTGCGCTGTTCAGGTCCGCGGTGCGCGCCATGGCAATGGTTCCCCGCAGGTTCTTCTCGCCGTTTGTCGCTTCGTTTTCGATGGGCGGTCGTGTCGGCTTCTGCTTCATCTGTGCATCCAAGCCCCCACCCTGGATCATGAAGCCTTTGATGACGCGGTGAAAGATGGTGTCCTTGTAAAACCCGGCCTTTACATACTCCAGAAAATTGGCCACCGTCTTGGGCGCGCTCCCCTGGTACAGTTCAACCGTGATATCACCCATGCTGGTTTCAAGAACGACAACCGGATTCGCTGCTTTCTTTTCCATCGCTGCCCCCTGAGAAAATGACATGAGCAAGGCCACCGCCAAGAGATGCGCTCCCAAAAGGGCTTTTAGCATTAGAGTCATGGCTTCACCCACGCTGAATCGCAGTTTTGCAGGCGCCGACTATAGGAGACTCGCCCACGTGTGTCAAGATATACTTCCTACTCAAAGAATTCCATCACAGCATCTGGTAGGGATCCACATCAATCGTTAAGCCGACACCCGTTCCCCTGAGAACGCTCCGGCTTCTTGCTTCCACCTGCACCAGGAGATGATGGAGCAGGGCGGAGTTCCGGCTCTTAACAAAAACCTGCCACCGGTATTTCCCTCTGAGTTTTGAAAGAGGCGCCTCAACCGGCCCCAGGATCTGAATCTCCTTGCCCCTCCTCGGCCATTTTCCGATGATTTCCGCCATCTCCTGGGAGACGTGTTTGCTCATGTCCACTGTTTTTCTCTCGATGTTGCCCTGAAATCGGATACAGGCAAGGTAAGCAAAGGGCGGATACCCCAACTGGCGCCGAAGTTCGGTCTCCTGATTAAAAAAGCCCGGGTAGTCATGATTTTTCGCCGTAGCAACGGCATAGTGCTCCGGGTAGAAAGTCTGGATGATCACCCGTCCTTTTTGTTCTCCCCGCCCTGCCCTGCCGGCCACCTGGGAAAGGACCTGAAATGTCCTCTCCGCTGCCCTGAAGTCGGGAAAACCCAGAGAGAAATCTGCTGCCAGGACGCCCACGAGGGTCACGCCTGGGAAATCATAGCCCTTCGTGATCATCTGGGTTCCAATGAGCACATCGATCTCGTGGAGAATGAATTTTCTGAGAAGCTGGAAAGTCTGCCCTTTGCGGCGAACGCTGTCCCTGTCCATTCTTGCGGTCCGGATGCCCGGGTACATGTCCCTGAGCACTTTTTCAACCCTCTCGGTACCGAATCCATAAGGTTTCAGCCCGTCACGGCCGCACGCGGGGCACGAGGGCGTGATCTCTCTATGGAAACCGCAGTAATGACAAACCAGCCGGTTTTCCCTCAAATGGTAGGTCAAAGCCAAGTCGCAGTTTGCGCAGCGCAGGGAGCGGCCGCAAAAGCGGCAGAGGAAAACCCTGTTGAACCCTCGCCGGTTCAGGAAAAGCATGGCCTGGCTCTTGTCCGCCAGCACAGCCTCGAGAGCGGATTGCAGGGTGGGGCTGAGCATTTCCTCTTCAGGTTTGCCCCCGGGGAGGTCTTTCATATCCACCACCTCCACCTCGGGCAGGGGCCTTCGCCTAATTCTTTCAGGCATGGAGAGTAGTTTATACCGGCCCTGGCGGGCATTCTGGAAAGATTGAACCGAAGGGGTCCCGGAACCCAGGAGAACGAGCGCTTTTTCAAATTTTCCTCTCACCACGGCTGCATCCCTGGCCTGGTAGCGGGGCGCCTCTTCCTGTTTGTATGAGCCGTCGTGTTCCTCGTCCAGAATGATCAGACCGGGATCAGGCAAGGGGGCGAACAGGGCGGACCGGGCGCCGATGACCAGGTCCACTTCGCCCGCAGCCATTCTCACCCATTGGTCATAGCGCTCCCCCTCGCTCAGCCCGCTGTGATAAACCGCTACCCTGTGGCCCAGGCGTGAGCGAAAAAGCCCCTCCATGTAAATGACAAGGGCGATTTCAGGCACCAGAAGGATCGCCTGCCTGCCGATCCGGATCGCCTCCCGGATGGCCTGATAATAGACCTCGGTCTTGCCGCTTCCGGTGACGCCGTGGAGAAGGCAGGTGGCGAAGGCCTTCCGGTTGATCCCCTCCCGAATGGCTCCCAGAACCTCCTCTTGTTGCCCATACAGCCGCTCGGGCGGCGGGTCCGCCGAGAGAATGTTCCCTGCGGGATCACGAAGCACCGCGGCTTTGTAGGGTTCCAGCACACCCAAGGTGATCCACTTCTTCACGAGGTAGGCGCCGTTGGCATACCGGCCGCACAAAGTCGCGACCGGCATTCCATCGCTCGAAAAGACTTCCTCCAGAAACTCCTTTTCGTTTTTTGCTGAAAGGGAACGCTTGTTTTCCCACACAAGCCGCTCCGCACGGGCGCCCTCCCTTGCCCTGACGAAGCGTCGCAAAAGCGGGCCTGCGTGGCCTTTGCGCATTTGGCGCTCCACCACCAACAGGCCCTGTTTCTGCAGGGGATAAAGATCCTGAATGGGAACAGGGACCTTCCTTCCCGGATGATCTTTCACCCAGGAGAGGATGTCTTTTTCTTTCGCGGTGAGCAGGTTCAGTGCCCTTTCCCCTTTCTCCGTCAGCCGCGCCGTCACAAAGACACGCATGTTGAGCCCCCCCGGCAGGGCCGCCTGGATGAGGCGGCCCAGGGGATAGCGGTAATACTCACCCAACCACTGCAAGAAGGGGACCATGGTTTCATGGAAGAGGGGTTCCGGATCCAGGACGTCCGAGATGCTCTTGAGTTCCCCTTCCCGGGAAGATGAAATTGCTTCCACGATGTAGCCGGTCACCTTCCTTTTGCCGAACGGCGCCAGCACCCGGCAGCCTACGCGGGCTCTGGGAAGAAGCGCTGAAGGGACCGTGTAGTGGAAGGTCTCCCACACGGGGAGCGCCACAGCCACTCGGATCACCGATAGATCTTCAGCCTTCAAAGGAACACCTTCACTGTCCGTATTTCTCTTCGAACGTCTTGATGATCGCGTTGATCTTCTCATCCTTGGCGGGGCTTTCTGCAGGATGGAAATCCTCCCGGCCTTGCAGGAACAGAGACGGCTGGACAGGGACATTGACCTTGACGGAGCGTATCCTGTAGCGCTCCGCCCATCCGTTTGTCGAGGAGCAAAGAATCTCGAAAGGATACCATCCCTGCTCAACCTGCCTGTAATCCCGGAACGTGACCTCGATGAGATCTGAGCTTCCGGCAAGGCGGGATGGATAAACAAAGAGGAGCGGCAGGAACCTCGCTTTTTCGACGGCCAGCCTGGGGCTGTCCGGACTCCGGTCACCGATGAGGTACCCGATGGTCCCGTCCACGCGCGTGAAGGACACCTTGTCCGTGTCCACGCCGGCTCCGGTCAGGATGGCTGAGACCCTGCTCTGGGCGCTTGCAAGAAAAAGCCTCCTGTAGCTTCGATCGACGACCCGGCTTCGATTCACGGACAAGTCCTGTGTATCGGCTCGGAGGAGATCCGGGCTTTTCATGAAGAGGATCTCCTCAAATTCCTTCACGCCCTCCTGGCTTTCCCGTTCTACGGTATGCTCGATCACCAGGGTGTCGAATTTGGAGAAGTGGGCGGCCATGAATTGAAGCATCTGCTCCGAAGGCAGGACGTAAGCTTGAAGCTTGCCTGGACCGGGGCGGAGCGAGACACTCAGCAAAAGCGCCAGGGAGGCGAGAAGCCGGAAAGCCTTATGTGATCGTTTCATTGTGCAATCCTTGATGAAATTGCAAAAACTCGGAAAAAACATGTCATTGCGAGCCCTTCGACAGGCTCAGGATAAACTCCGCGAAGCCGTTCGGCCCCGAGCTCACGGCCGACGGGCAATCCGACTTGCGAAGCAAGTCGTCCTGAGGCCGCCGCAGGCGGATCGAAGGATCTTTTCGCGCGACCTGGAGATGCCTCGCTTTGCTCGGGACAGTGCGCTGCACTGGATTGCCACGGCGCTCCGCGCCTCGCAATGACGGTGTATTTCCTTCACGGTTCACTATCTAAGTCCTGTGAACGGGTGATGCGGCTGAGTTGAGCGGCCATCGCATTTCTCACCCGCTCCATCACCTGCCCCATATTTTTCTTGGTTTGCCCTTTAAGCGGGATCTCCCTGCCCACGACCACTCGAATGGTCCCTTTCCGGATTCTCAGACTTCCTTTGGGAACAATGTCTCGGCTGCCCGTGATGGCGACGGGAACGATGTCGCAGCCCGACCTTATGGCCAAATGAAACCCACCCGGCTTGAAGGACTGAAGACGCCCATCCTCGCTTCTTGTTCCCTCCGGAAAGATGAGCACGGAAGCCCCATTCCTGATTCTCTCCGCAGCCACCTGCATGCTTTTCAAGGCTTTTCTGGGGTCATCCCTCTCGATTCCGATATATCCGGCTCTCCGCATGGCCAGCCCGAAAATAGGAAGCCGCATGAGTTCCTGTTTGACGATGAATTTGAAATCCACCGGAAGCGTTGAGAGGAGGGCAAAAATGTCAAAATAGCTGGTGTGGTTTGCCATGAAGATGCGCGGCTCATCTTTTTTAATATTTTCAAACCCTTCCGTGTGGACCTTCACGCCGCAAACCCTGAGAATCACCTTGGCCCAAGGGACGGCACAGTAAAAGTGAACAAATCTGGGGCTGCCGCCAAAAAGAGCGAGAAGGATCCCGTAGGTTCCGAAAAGGATGGTGTGAAAGGCAACAAAAGCATTGAGAAAAACGAAACGGAACATATCTTTATATTGTCCTATTTTTTTGAAATAAGCCTTGACATATTAATACTCGTAAAATATATTCAATTTCGTATCATTTATTTTTAAATACATATCAGGGAGTTTTTCATGACACAGTATATCGTATGCTACAAGAAAAGGAACAATCCTCGTATGGACATTCGTGTCTGCGAGCAAAAATGCCCGCTGAAAGAGGACTGCAAGGAGTTCACGGCGTCCCGGGATCAACAGCTCGACGCATCCCCCTGTGCTTCACATCCGGAAACGCCGGAGCTCAAGGCCGCGTAGTTACCAGGCTCTCTTCCCCTCAGACCGGTGCAAAAACCCTTCTTGACCGAACGCTTTATGTTTCAATCTCGATGGTGAAGCGCAGAGATTGCCACGTTTACCCGCCTTCGGCGGCGCCAGAGGCGACCAGGGCTTGCGCGCCGAAGCGCTCCCGCCTGCCAAAGTCTTGTACGGCGGGCAGGTCAGCGCGCAGGCACGGCGCTTCGCACCTCGCAATGACGGCCTCTGTGTAAACCAATTTGTGCTCCTGGTCTATAAATTCTGCACCGCAGCATTTATTTCAGGCCGCGAGCCGACGAGGCAACTCGATTCTCAACGTGATGACGTTGTGCCCCTCCCGGATGAGATCCACCTTTCCTCCGTGGCGGTGGATGATAATTTTGGACAAAGGCAGGTCCAGGATCTCCGAGGCCATTTCCTCCTCGATGTGAGGGAAAAAAAACTTGTCCAGGTCGTCTTCCGACAGGCGATGGACTTTGTGGCTCATGGAGACCACCACCCGATCGCCCAGCCGGCTCGACGACAGAATGAGTTGCTCGCCCTCGGGCATGGAAACGACGGCGTGTTTCAGCAGGTTCTCAAAGGCATCATCCAGCCTCTCCTTATCCCCTTGAATGGATGGAAGATCGGGCTGGAATCGGGTCACCACCCGACTTTTCCTTTTTTCCAGGAGGTCCTTCAAATCCTCAACCCATTTTGAAAGAAGATCGTTGATCGAAACCTCACCCAGGGCGAGGTCAAAGGGCTGAATGGACGACAGGAGGCTTCGCAAGAAGTTTTCCAGCCGCGCCACCTCTTTAACAATGATATCAGCCATCTTCCTGCTCGGGTCCTCTTCCTCCAAAGTATCGCGGAGGCGGCGTGCGAAACCGCCCGCTGCAATGAGAGGATTCCGGATCTCGTGGGCCATGTGCGCCGATATTTCACCGAGAATCCTGATCTCTTCGCCACGAAGGGCCTTTTCCTGAAGCCTCTTCAATTCCGTGATGTCGAGCATGATGCCGTCCACCCATTTCACGTTCCCTTCTGCGTCTTTGGCGGGGATCGCGTGGTCTATGAACGTCACGGTCCTGTCTTGCTTGTCCTTCACGATCCTTTCAATCCGGCTTTCCTCGCCCGTTTTGAAAGGAGGAATGCAATATCCCCGTTGGTCCCCCACAGGGATGCCGCAGATTTTTTCGTGCCAGAAGTTCCTGTCGCTCACCGCTTCCTCGATGGTGTAACCCAGGCACTCCGTCAGGTAGGAATTGATGAACTCCGTGGTCCCGTCCTCAAGCACCCTGTAAACGATGAGAGGCACGTTTTCCACCAGGGTCCGAAATTTCTCTTCCGAGGCCACCAGGTCGGCCGTCCTTTCCTGAACGCGTTTCTCCAGGGTCCTGGCATAGTTTTCAATAGCCACCCGTTTCTCTTTAAGGGAATCCAGCATCATGTTGAGGGAATCGGTCAAGGTTCCGATTTCATCCCCCGGGCCCGGTTCCAGACGGCTGTCTCTTTTTTCCTGGGCAATGTCCTGCGCCTCCCTCACGATCTCCTTGATCGGCTTGATGAAGAAAACAGCGACCAGATAGGTGAGAACAAAAGAAATGATGATCCCGACCGCCCCGATGCCCATCATGAGGAGTCGGGTCTCTGAGAGCTTCTCTTGAATGGCGGACCGGTCCATGTTGATTTCCAAAACGGCGACCGTGTGACCGGAATAATCTTTGACGGAGCCGAAAAGGACGGATCTCCTGGACAAACCCTCCGGAGCAACCAGAATGACCGGCTCTCCCCCCACCGCCTGCTCCAGATAGGGCTGTACTTCGAAATTCTCAAGCGCTTTGCCCACACGGGCAATCAATTTAAAGTTCCCGTCTCCGGCCGCTTCGTGAAGGGCCACATCAATCCCCCACTTCGCGTAAACGCGGTCGAGGAGGTCCTTGTCGAAACTGTGCCCGATTTCTATGGTGCCGACGAGCTTATCGTAGAGGAACACGGGGGCCACCCCCCGGATGCCGAACCCGGTGGCTCCCCATTCAAGCCCGCCCACGGGCGCGCCTCTGCGGACTGCGTCCGCGATGGTTCTCCTGTAGCTCGACATGTCGTCGCCGAACTTCTCCAGGTAATGCAGTCTGAGGAAAGAGACTCCACCCGGCAAGTGAAGATGAAACTGTTCGATGTCAAAATCCATCCTGAGCTCGACATACATCGGCATGAGAAGGTCGATCAGGGCTTGCCTGTTTCTATCCGCAAGGGAGACCTGGACCTGGCGGTTCTCTGCGATCACTGCCGCCAGTGACATGGCTTGATGGGCTTTTTCCGTCATCTCCTCGAGGAAGCGTTGATAGTAGAGCCTCAGCCCCTTCTTTTCCTCTTCCTCGATGAGCTTTTGCTGGGAGCTCAGATTGATGGTGGTCAATAGGGATGTGCCTGAAAAGGCCAAGAAGAGAAAGGGAATCAGGAGTTTCCACTTCAGACTGATTCCTCTTATCCGATTCCATAAAGGCAAGATTTTTTCGAGCCTGCGCACCATGGTCTCATCCGCCGCACGATCCCTCTACGGCGCCTTCATGGATTTCATATCTCGGAGAATCTTTTTCTGTCTCTCCCTCAGGTAGGCCGAGGGCTTCAAAGGGGACCAGTGATGTGGAGACGGCAGGATCGCCGCGAGCATTGCCCCTTCATCAGGGCCGAGGGCAGCGGCCGTTTTTCTGAAGTATCCCTCAGCGGCCGCCTCGGCGCCCACCATGTCATGGCCCCAATCCGCGGTGTTGAGATAGATTTCCAGAATCCTTTTTTTCCCCCATATCAGTTCTATGAGGACGGTGTAATACGCTTCCAGCGATTTTCTGAGCCAGCTTCTGCTCTGCCAGAGGAAGACCGACCTTGCCGCCTGCATGCTGATGGTGCTTGCCCCTCGGAGCCTTTCGCCGGCGACCATGTCCTGCAAAGCGTCATTCATTTCGATGAAGTCAAAACCGTAGTGTGCCAAAAACCTCTGATCCTCCGCGGCCAGCACCGCCCTGGCCAAGTGCATGGAGATGTTCTTGAGAGGCCGCCATTGATAGCGAGGCATCGGCCCCGCTTCGGTCCCCAGCTTGATTTCCACCCACTGAAAGGCCATCCGGGTGGTCATGGGGGGATCCACCATCTTGAGGATCAGAACTTGGAGAATACTAAAAATCAAGAGAAGGCAAAACAGCTTCAGGCACACGATCAGTCCTTTTCCGAGTGCTTTCTTGAAAGAGCCTTCCTTTCGTGACCGGGACGATCTCTTCACCATCCTCTCTCCGAATAGTGAGCAGTACGCAGTAAGCGGCAGGCAGTAGTTTTTGCTGCTTACTCCCTACTTCATACTTCATATTCGTTTGTGCTTTCACTCTCGTTCCTGAACCCTTCCAGGTACCGCTCGTTCGCCTCCCGCAAAACGTGCTCGGCATTCAGCCCCTCTTGCCTGGAAAGACCCACGAGACTCAAAAGCAGATTCCCTATATTTGCCTTCGTCTGTTCATGGTCCTTGCTTGCAAGGCTCTTCGAGAGCTCACCGACCGCTTCCTGGACCGTGGCCCACCTATCCGGATCATCACGCTTCAGACGGGCCCCCCGCTCCATGAGACGGTGAGCCCTCAAGAGAGCGGGCAAATTGGCGGGAACGCCTTCCATGAGCTTCGAGGAGGAGGCAGGCAGGTTCTTTTCCTGCTTCTTGATTTTCTCCCAGTTGTCTGCGACCTCCTCGGCGTTCGCCACTTTCGCATCGCCGAACACATGAGGATGTCGTCGCATCATTTTCCCGGTGATTTCTTTAATCACCCGGAGGAGATCAAAATGTCCTTTCTCGGACGCGATGGTCGCAAGAAATAGGATCTGGAAAAGCAGATCCCCCAGTTCATGGCATAGATCTTCAGCAACTCCCCGATCCACGGCATCCACCGCCTCATAGGCCTCCTCGAGAAGGTATGTCTTCACCGTGTCCTCTGTCTGCCGGGCGTCCCAGGGGCACCCCCCCGGGCCTCGCAGCCTCGCAACGAGTTCGTTCAGATCGAGGAAGGCCTTGGTCAATTCACTTTTTTTCATTTTTCTTCTTGAGATCCTTCCCTTGCTCGGACCCGGTTTGGTTGCCCTTCTCCTCCTTTCCCAGAATCCAGTCTTTCCATTTCTCGTACTGCTCCGGGGAGATGAAACGGATCATGGACTGGTAGGAGACGATGATCCAGGGCGCCAGGCGGGAATGAGCGACAAGGGGGGCTTTTGCAGGAAGGAAAAAGGTGAGAAGAACGATGATCAGGTACGTGACGATGACTCCCTTGGTCAAAGCCAGCCACACCCCGAGCGCCCTGTCCACCCAGCCGAGTAACGCCTTTCTGAAAAAGTAACTCAGGGCGAATCCGAACACGTTACAAACCACCAGGACCAAAGCGAAAATAAGGGCAAAGCTCACCACGGGGAGGTAGGAGGAATCGGGCACATGGGTTTTGAGGTTTGCGGTCAAATGGGACTGGAAATGACTTCCCAGGAGTATCCCTAAGACCACGCCCGCAAGAGATGCGACCTCCCGAAGAAATCCCCGAAGGATTCCCTGGACCAGGAGAAAAATCATCGTGCAGACAATAAAAATATCCAGAATATTCATGGGGCCATGTGTATCAGAGCGTCTAAGTTCCCGTCAAGGACCAATCGGGCCATTCGGCCATCATCCAATCATCGAGCATGGATGCAGGCTGCAAGGAAATGATTCGGATCCGATTTTGGGATCTTCTTCAGTCCACGAGCCCCGAAGGGGCGTTTTATGAAATCTGCCCGAGCAGATTTCATATAAAAAGAACATTGACTACAACTATATCTTGTGGCATATATGCATTCAACACCAATATGAAGAGGGATAATATGGAAGACCGTAAAAAGGCTCTTGTCTTGACTTCCTTGGTGGCGGACTCCCTGGCCCTCGGCGCGCACTGGATTTACGACACCGCCCAGATCCGAAAAGAATTCGGAAGGGTCGAGCATCTTCTCAAACCCCTCCCCGACTCCTACCATCCCTCGAAGGACAGAGGCGAATTTACCCACTATGGGGATCAGGCGGTGGTTCTCCTGGAGTCCATTGCAGCAAAAGGGGGTTTCGACCTCGATGATTTTGCAAGGCGATGGCAGGAACTCTTCAGCTCTTACAAGGGATATTTCGATCAGGCCACCAAGGCGACTCTCCAGAATTTCAGTCAGGGAAAAACCCCGCAGGATGCCGGCTCTTCCTCCAATGATTTGGCCGGAGCATCCAGGATTTCATCCCTCGTCTGCCGTTACGCCCAGGATCTTGATGCCCTCGTCGGCGCAGCGAGGGACCAGACGAAAATGACCCATAATCATCCCATGATCGTAGACGGCGCCGAGTTCTTCGCACGCCTTTGCTGGAAAATTCTTCAGGGTGATGGGCCCGTCTCAGCCATTCAGGATCTGACGGCTGAAAGGTTCAAGGATTCACCCCTGTCGGAGTGGGTCGGGAAGGGTCTGGAATCCAGCAAAGAAGACAGCGTGGCCGTGATCGGCCGTTTCGGCCAGAGCTGCCATGTGGACGAAGCCTTTTCCGGGGTCGTCCATCTGGTCGCCAAGTATGAAAGGGATTTGAAGGAGGCCCTGATCCAGTCGGTCATGGCAGGCGGGGACAGTGCGGGAAGAGGGATGATGGTGGGCATGGTCCTCGGGGCTCATCTGGGTTCGAAAAGTCTTCCGGCAGAGTGGGTTTCCGGACTCAAGAGAGGGAAAGAGATCCTGGCCCTGATCGAGAAGATCTCTCAAGCGCAGGGCTGACGCAAAACACGGGTGCGTCCTCGTCGAACCGACACCGATCTATGCTGAGCGAAAAAGAAAAGATTGAACTGATTACTCAAATCAGTATCGACCTGAGCGAAGTCAAGGACATCGACCTCCTGTTGGACAGAATTCTCTCCAACGCCAGAAGATTTTTCAACGCCGATGCCGGATCGATCTATCTCAGGGAAGGCGACCAGTTGAGGTTCAGCAATACCCAGAACACGACGCTTCAGAAAAGCCTGCGGCGCGGCAAGAAACTCCTTTTCACCACCTTCACGATTCCCATCAGCAACAACTCCATCGCAGGGTTTGTGGCTCAGAACCGCGTGCCCGTCAACATCCCCGACGTCTATGAGATCAACCATTCGGTCCCCTACACCTTTGATTCTTATTTCGACAAACTGGCCCACTACAAAACCAAGTCCATGCTCACCGTTCCCATGACCAACCAGCGGGGAGACTTACTCGGAGTCATGCAGATGATCAACGCCCAGAACGATCAAGGAGGAATTATCCCCTTCTCTCTCGACGATGAACCGCTCATCGGCCATTTCGCCACCAGCGCCGCCCTTGCGGTCGAGCGAGCCCAAATGACGCGGAACATCATCCTCAGAATGATCAGCATGGCGGAGCTGAGAGACCCGAGCGAGACAGGGGCTCACGTGAACCGGGTCGGAGCTTACTCCGTGGAGCTCTACGACGAGTGGGCCAGAAGCAAAGGTCTGTCTAAAATGGAGGTCGAAAGAAGGAAGGATTTTTTGAGGATGGCCGCCATGCTCCATGATGTGGGCAAGGTGGCGATCAGCGATCTCATCCTAAGAAAGCAGGATCGCCTGACCGACGATGAATTCCAAACCATGAAAAGCCACACCTTCCTCGGGGCCAAGCTTTTCACGGATATTCAAACGGACTTCGAAGAAGTGGCGGCCGCCGTGGCTCTCAACCATCACGAGCGATGGGACGGCTCCGGCTATCCCGGGCACGTGGACATTATTACGGGAAGGCCCCTTCCGGGCTGCGAAGCCGGGTTCGGCCAAGCCATCGGCAAGAAAGGTGAAGAGATTCCGCTCTTCGGCAGGATCGTGGCCGTGGCGGACGTGTATGACGCTCTCAGTTCACGCCGCTCTTACAAAGAGCCGTGGGATGAAGGACGGGTCCTTGAAGAGATACACGCCCTGTCCGGAAAGAGCTTTGACCCTGAAGTCGTCAAGGCGTTTTTCTCCTGCCTGGACACCTTGAAAGCCCTCGCCAAACGCTACCCGGACCGAAACCGGTGAATCAGTGATCAGCCGAAGGCCCTGTCGCAGACCCTGAGGCTCTCGAAGGGAGCGAAGTCGAAGGGTGATCAGTGATCAGTAACCAGCCGAAGGCCCTGAGCGAAGTCGAAGGGTGATCAGTAACCAGCCGAAGGCCCTGAGCGAAGTCGAAGGGTGATCAGTAAGGGATCCGGACATGGCAGTCGCCGGACAAATCTTCACCCCTAAAGATCCACGATGGGACGCACCTCGGTCACCTTGAACCGGACGGCCGCGTGAATCATGTCGGCCGCCGCCTTGCCCGCCGCCTTGGCGATCCCGTCCTTGACTTCTTCGAAAAACCCGCCTCCTGATTCGATGTCCATCACGTCCAGATACACCCGGGCACCCTTCCAGTCCATCAACGTTTTCCCCGGTTCCACAATGATGAATGCCGCGTGGGGGTTCTCCTGAAGGTTCCTGAACGACCGATTTCTCCCGATACCCATCACCACGGTGTTCTCGTCGACCATCTGGGGGGAGCCGAAAACCGCCACGTTGACCTCCCCGTTCCTGTTCGCCGTGCTCAGCGTCCCGATCCTGGGGCGTTTGTTGAAAAACTCCATCACCTCTTGCCGGTTCATGCGCCACCTCCTCAAATGAAATCTGCTGGGGCAGATTTCATATAGCGCCCCTTTCGGGGCTTTGATTCCGCCGAAGCCGTCCCGCCTCTCCCGCCAGGGCCGCGGTTTCTGCTCGTGTATCACTTTTTCCGTATCTCCACAACGACTATCTTCCCGGACTCCTTTTCGTTTTTCCTGTTGACTAGCTCTACCAAAAAAGTATAAATACAATGCATTTCCCTTGTGAACAAACCAATGGACCTCCCGCCCTCTGTCCCGTTACGGGCTTGCTGTTGCTCGAGTGATGTTTAGCGTATAAATATAGGTTGGATTATCTCCATGACTCTTCCCATTTCGCCCAAACGGTTTTTAGCGTGTCGAGGAACATTTTCGTGCATCGTCCACCGTCGAGTTTGCCGGAATAACGTGAAAGGTAAATCAGGGATGACCTACCCAACTTTTTGAAGGAGACATCGAACCATGGATCTCTATTCTTTTGTCGAAGGGCCATTGCTGTGGATTGCCTTTCTGACGTTTGTCATCGGAACGATCCTGCGGATTGTCCTGTTCGTGGCCACGGCGCGAAACATGGACAAACCCATGCTCCAGTATTTTAGCTGGAAATATGTGCTGTCCACCCTGGGTCGGTGGATCCTGCCGATCAACAAAGACATGGCCAAGAATCCTTTTTTCATGCCCCTGGTTTACCTTTTTCATGTCTGCCTCATCGTGGTGCCCATCTTTCTGGCCGGCCATGTCACCCTTTGGGAGGAGTCCCGCTTCGAGTGGTCCTGGACCGCCCTTCCCGAGGCCTGGGCCGACTGGATGACCCTGATCTTGATCGCCATCTCCATTTTCTTTCTCCTCAGGCGCCTCATCTCCGCGGATATCCGCCTCCTGTCCACCCTCTCCGATTATCTCTTGATCATCGTGACCGCTCTGCCTTTTGTGACCGGGTATTTCCTCACCCACGGCACTTTGGGCAGCATGGCTTTCCTGGGCGACAACATGTCCCTCATCCACATGCTTTCCGGCGAACTGATGCTCATTCTGATTCCCCTCACCAGACTGTCCCACGCCTTTCTCTTTTTCTTCTCCCGTGCCGCCACGGGAATTGAGTTCGGAAGAAGAGGCTATTCCATGTGAGGACGTGAGGAAGGATTTTCTTAGAAAGAACGAAGGAGTGGCTGAATGACAGAATCGATCAACCCGCAGGCCGTCATGGATTTCCTGAAGCCCCGGATGGGAGCGCGATTCAAAACCTGGGTGGACATCTGCACCCATTGCGGCATGTGCGCCGACACATGCCACTTCTATCTTGCCAACGGCAGGAACCCCAGGATGATCCCCGCCCACAAGGTGCGTTTTCTGAAAGACCTTCTCAGGAAGAAGGGCCGCGTGGACAGGGCCTATCTCGATGACGTGTACAAGACCGTGTACTATGAGTGTAATGTCTGCAAGCGATGCACCCTTTTCTGCCCCTTTGGAATCGACATTGCCTATCTCATCTCCATTCTCCGGGGCCTTCTCACATCCCAGGGCATCGTGCCGGAAGGCCTCGCCAGATCGGTGGCCAATTACAAGGCATCGGGCAATCAGATGGCCGTCACGGATGAGGAGTGGGTGGAGACCCTGGAGTGGTGCGAAGAAGAGACTGCAGAGGAACTGGTGGGGCTCAAAATCCCCATTGACAAGAAGGGCGCCAGGATCATGTATACCGTCAACGCAAGGGAGCCCAAGTTTTACCCCCAGGACATCATGGAAGCGGCCAAGATATTCCACGTGGCCGGAGAAGACTGGACCTTCCCGAGCGGCAAAGGGTGGGATGACACGAATTTGGCCATGTTCATCAGCGACACGGAAACATCCAGGATGGTGGCTGAAAACACCTTCAACCGGGCGGAAGAACTGGGGGTGAAACAGATCGCCATCACGGAGTGAGGCCACGCTTACCGAGCGCTTCGGTACGAAGCGCCCATCTGGCTCGGCTACACGCCCAAACAGGAAATCATCCACTCCGTCGAACTTTTCCACGATTACATCCGGGACGGGAGGATCAAGCTCAGAGAAAAAATCAAGGAACCCACGACGGTTCAGGATCCCTGCAATGTGATCCGCAACGGCGGCCTTGCGGAAAAAAACCGGCGTCTCGCCGCCATGGTTTCAGAGGACTTCCGGCCTATGAAAAATCAGGGCAATTACAATTTCTGCTGCGGCGGCGGAGGCGGCGCCATGCCTATGGGCGGCGAAATGAAGAAATACCGCCTCGCATCAGGAAAGATCAAGGCCGAGCAGATCAGGGAGACGGGGGCGAAAATCGTCCTGGTCCCTTGCCACAACTGCATCGACCAGATTCGGGACCTCATCAAGGAGCACAAGATCGACGCCAAAGCCGTTCACTTCAAGGAAGTGATCTCGGAACACATGGTCATTCCCGATGAGATGATTCCCAGGGAGACAGAAGAGTAACGGCTCATCACCGAAGGCAGACCTACCGGTTTCGGAGAATGTGAGTGCGCCATGGGTGTAGGACGAAATGACGACATGGGCAAAGCGGCCAAATCCTTTGACCGGATGCGCGGGGAAATCGAAGAGAAACAGGAGGAGACCAAGCAGTACCGGTACGAATACCAAAAGCTTTTTGAAGAAGTTCCCTGTTACATCACGGTGCAGGACCGGGATCTCAAGATCCTGCGCTACAACCGGGAATTTGCGGAAAGATTCAGTCCCGAGCCCGGCCAGTTCTGCTTTAAAGCTTACAAAGGCCGTTCCGAACGATGCGACGTCTGTCCTGTCCTGAAAACCTTTCAAGACGGACGGCCCCATTACAGTGAAGAGGCCGCTGTAAACAAGGACGGCACGGAAACCTACTGGATGGTGAAGACGTCCCCCATCAAGAATTCAAACGGGGAAGTCATCGCGGCCATGGAGATGAGCCTGGACTTGACCCAGCTCAAGTTCCTGGAACGGGAGGTCAAGCGATCGGAAGAAAAATACCGGACCATCTTCAACACGATCCCCAACCCGGTTTTTGTCCTCGACGCGCAGGATTTGACGATCCTCGACTGCAATCACAGTGTGACCTCCGTATACGGATTCCACAAAGACGAGACTCTCGCAACCTCCTTTCTCGATCTTTTTGAGGCGAATGACCGGGAGAGTTACAAGACCGCTCTTCAGTCCACGAACATCCTTGATCGGGCAAGACAGGTTCGGAAGGATGGAAAGGTCATCTATGTCAACATGCGCATCTCCCGCTCCGAATTTGACGCCTGCGAAGTCCTCCTCGTCACCACCAGCGACATCACCCTCCGCCTGATGGCCGAGCAGCAACTGATCCAGGCCGGCAAAATGGCGACCCTGGGTGAAATGGCTACGGGCGTGGCCCACGAACTGAATCAACCCCTCTCCGTCATCAAGACCGCCAGCAGTTTCCTGCGAAGAAAGGCCTCCAACCATGAACGGGTTGAGGAAGACATCCTGAAAACCATGGCCGAAGAAATCGACAGCCACGTGGACCGGGCGTCAAAAATCATCAACCACATGAGGGAATTCGGCCGCAAATCCGATGTGACGAGAGAAAAGGTGCAGGTCAATACGACCTTGAGACGGGCTGTCGACTTTTTCAAGCAGCAACTGAAGCTGAGGGAGATCAACGTGGTGGAGGACCTCCAGGAGGATCTCCCTCCGATTCTGGCCGATCCCAACCGGCTGGAGCAAGTTTTCGTCAACCTGCTGATCAATGCCAGGGATGCGATCGAAAAGAAATGGAACCACGGTGATCGCAAAGACCAACACAGGCGCATCCTCTTGAAGACAAGGAGCACGGGGGGGATCGTAACCATCGAGGTGGCCGACAACGGCACCGGGATCCCCGGGGCGATTCGTGAAAAAATCTTTGAGCCCTTCTTCACCACCAAGAAGGTGGGCCAGGGAACAGGACTCGGCCTTTCCATCAGTTACGGCATCGTGCACGATTATGACGGGACCATCAACGTGGAAAGCACCGAAGGCGAAGGGGCAACCTTCACCGTCAGCTTTCCAGGGGTTCATGAGGCCTAAATGGACGAGCAAGTGCTTCTTGTGGATGATGAGCCGGGCATTCTCAAAGTCCTGGGCATCTCTTTGGCAGACCGCGGATACCGGGTTTTCACTTCACAAGGCGGTGAAGAAGCCCTCGGCATTTTCCGTGATGCACGGCCGAACATCGTTCTGACGGACATCAAGATGCCGGGAATGGATGGAATCGAATTGCTCAAAATCATCAAGCGGGAAAACCCGGACACCGAAGTCATCATGATCACCGGGCACGGCGACATGGAACTCGCCATCGAGAGCCTCAAGCATGAGGCTTCCGATTTCATCACCAAGCCGATCCACGACGAAGCCCTCGATATCGCCCTCCGAAGGGCACTTGAGAAGCTCTCTTACAAGAAAAAACTCAACGAGTACACGGAAAACCTGGAGAGACTGGTCGAGGAGAAGACGAGGAAGCTTGTGGAAGCGGAAAGACTCGCGGCCGTGGGGCAGACTGTCGCCGGGTTGGCCCATGCCATCAAAAACATTACGGCCGGTCTGACAGGAGGCATGTACGTCCTGGAAAAAGGCATCGAGCTGGACAACAAAACCTATCTCACCCAGGGCTGGCAGATGATCAAGGGAAACGTCCAGAAGGTCAAGGGAGTAGCCGGCGACCTCCTGAACTATGCCAAGGAGAGGGAGCCCGAGTATCAACTCAGCGATCCCAATCAGCCTGCCAGAGAGGTCTGCGACCTCATGTCATTTCGGGCATCGGAAGTGGGCGTTTCACTGAAACTGAACCCGGCTGAAGCCATGTCGAGAGCATGGTTTGACCCGGAAGGGGTCCACCGGGTTCTTCTCAACCTTGTGACCAACGCCATCGATGCGTGCACCGACATCTCCTGCGCTTCAAAAGCCTGTGAGGTGATCGTCCAGACGTCAAAGCCCGAGGGTTGGGCCGTGGAATACCGGGTTTCCGACAATGGCTGCGGGATGGATGAAGAGACGAAAGGGAAAGTCTTCCGGACTTTTTTCAGCACCAAGGGATCGCGGGGGACCGGTCTTGGTTTGATGATCGCCAAGAAGATCGTCGACGAACACGGGGGCGCCATCTTGCTCTCCTCCGAGCCGGGAGCAGGCACCACGGTTACGGTGAGACTTCCTGAGAAGAAGCGCTGAACGTTGCTGTTGACCCCCTGGGTAGGTTTTGGGATACGTCACGCACACTTCAACACGGTTGAGAGGGGTTGATCATGGTTGAATACAAGAATATCCTTTATTGTACGGATTTTTCTGAGGATGCCAACATCGCTTTCCTTCACGCCCTTGACCTGGCAAAGAAGTACGGCGCCAGGCTCCATATCTTCCATGTGCCCCACTCATCGTACGCTTACATGAGGCACGTGGTGGATGAGCACGTGCCCAAAGGTTCCCCCGGGGGTGAAGCGTTTTTCGACGAAGACATCGAAAATCGGGCCAGGGAGGCCCTGAAACAGGAGTACGAGAAACGGCTTGGAGATTTCAAGAATGTCCTCTTCGTCGTCAAGAGCGGATCTCCCGACGTGGAAATCATACGCTACGCGAAAAAAAACGCCGTTGATGTCATCGTCATGGGAGCCCTCGGAAAGGCGGAGCAGGATCGGTTGATTCACGGCAGCACGGTGGCCAATGTTTCAAAATACGCCCATTGTCACGTGATCGCGATTCGTAATCCCGCACGACAGTTCACGCTGCCCGGGGGCATGTATTGATAAAATCGCCTTCGGCGATTTTATAAGGGGGATAACATGAGCAAAAAAGTCCTGGTTGTGGATGACGAACTGGATATGAGGACATTTGTCACTACCCTGCTGGAAACCAACGGGTTCAAAGCCCTCGCCGCTCAGGACGGCATCCAGGGGCTTGAAATGGCCCGCAAGAGCAAACCCTCGCTGGTCATTCTGGATGTCATGATGCCCAGGGAAAGCGGGATCGCCATGTATCGAGATCTCAAAGGCGATCCTGACCTCAAGGATATCCCTGTGATCATGCTCTCGGCGCTTTCCAAAAAGACTTTTTTTCATTCCCAGAAGGTGCTGGACGAATACCGGGGAGAAAAAATCCCTGAGCCGGCAGCCTACATCGAGAAGCCGCCTGAACCCGATGAGCTTCTGGAAGCCATTCGGATCAGCCTGAAATAACCTCGGGAGGGCTCTGCCCGGTCCTATCTCCCGAAGACAGTTGGAGACCATGGAAGAAAAAACATCTCCTCCCCTTCCGGACCTTGGGTACAAGGCCATCATCGATCTGCTTCCCTGCTATCTTTCCGTCCAGGATCGATCGTTCAATGTGCTTCAGGCCAATCAGGCTTTTCGAAACGACTTCGGCGATGCCATCGGAAAGAAGTGCCATGAAGCCTACAAGAAGAGCCCGGTGCGATGCTCGCCCTGCCCCGTGTGGGAGAGTTTCCAGGACAAGAAAATCCACATGAGCGAAGAGACGGTTCGACTGGCCGGTGGAGAAATCGTCCAGTTGATCGTCTACGCTTCTCCCATCCTGGATGCCGTGGGCAACGTGGTTGCCGCGGTGGAGCTGTCCACCGACATCAGCAAGGTGAAAGAGATCCAGAAGGAGCTCACCTTTCTCGGGCAGTCTGTGGCGACCCTTTCCCACGACATCAAGAACATCCTGGAAGGACTCCAGGGGGGCGCTTACGTCGTGGATGAGGCGCTGAAGGACCATGACCCCGAACTGATGGCAAAAGGATGGTCCGTGGTCAAGAAAAACATCCAGGAAATCTCCAGGTTGGTCCAAAACATTGTCTACTCTTCAAAAAAAAGAAAACCCGCCTGGGAAGCTGTCGCTCTCGAACAGATGCTGATGGAATCGGTCGGCTTTTTCTATGAAAAAGCCCAGTTGATCGACTGCCGGCTGAGAGCCCAGGTCAACCCCACGCTTTCCGTGGTCCACGTGGACCCAGGGGCAGCCCGGAGGATGCTGGGCAATCTCATCTCCAACGCCCTTGAAGCATGCAGCAGGGACAAGGGCAAGGTTTCGCACACCGTCTCCGTCAGGGCCGATTGTTACGACTCCCATCATTTCATGCTGGAGGTCGAGGACGACGGCATCGGCATGGACGATTCCACCTGTGAGAAGATCTTCAGCCAGTTCTTCTCGACCAAGGGAACGGACGGAACCGGTCTCGGATTGCTCGTTGTCCACGACATCGTGAAAGAACACGGCGGAAGGATTGAAGTGCTGAGTGCGCCCGGCAAAGGGAGCACGTTCAGAATGATTATCCCCCTGACCCCACCCTGCCCTCTCTAAAGCATTCGATCGCTTCAAAATCCCCCCAACGAAGCCGTCCGATAACTTCTCGAACCCCTTCCCTCAGCGCCTCGTGTCGTCATTGCGAGCGACCGGAGGGAGCGTGGCAATCTCCTCGGTGGCGGGGGATTTTTCGGAGATTGCTTCCACCCTCCGCAGTAGCCTCCGTCCTCCGCAGTAGCACTGCTACGGAGGATGGATGCTACGGAGGACGGGTCGGTCGCTGCACTCCCTCGCAATGACGTTCTCAGGTGAAAAGGGAGGGTTTTCGAACAGCCTCCCAACCCCACCTTTAGCCCTTCGCCCTTGATTTCCTGAGCGCTTTGCCCTATATGTCTTCCAAGGAGAGCAGGGTGAAGGATAGGCTGAACATTGCCGTGATCGGCGCAGGCAAACGGTGCGAGGAGCTTCTGGATCGATTCAAGAAGCACGCTTTCAAGGAAATCCGGCCCGCGGTTGTCGCCGTCGCAGATATCGGCGATGAGTCGTCCGCCGCGGCAATGGCTGAAGCACTCGGTCTCCTGGTGACAAAGGATCTCGAGGAAATCCTGAACCGCAAGGATATCGACCTGATCATCGACCTCACCGGCGACGAGCGTGTTTCGAGGAAGATTTTGCATAGGAAGCGGGATGGCGTTGATTTCCTTTCTTTCGACGGAGCAAAGATGCTCCGGGAATTCTTTCCTTCAGACGCTTCTCTTGAAAAGACGCAAGAGGAACTCGCAAGAACCAGGACCTTGTACGAAGGAGCCATCAATGCCTTCTCTCACGAAGACCTCATGATCATCGGAAGGGACTACCGCATCCTCGACATCAACGAGACGCTGTTGAACAAAGTGGGCTTGAGCAGGGATTCCGTCCTTGGCATGCATTGCTATGAGCTTTCCCACGGCCGGGACAAGCCCTGCGACGGCAAGGAGCATCCCTGCCCCCTCATGGAATGCCTCAGCACCGGGAAAGCCTCCCAGGCAACCCACATCCACCGGGACAAGGAGGACAACAACCTGTATTACTCGATCTCCTGCTACCCCATTTTCAACAACCAGGGGGCGGAGAGTGCGATGGAGATTTCCAAGGACATCACCAAGGATATCCTGCTTCAAAAGCGACTGGTGGAGCAGCAGAAACTGGCATCGGTGGGGCAACTGGCTGCCGGGGTGGCCCATGAGATCAACAACCCCCTCACCACCATTTTGACTACGGCCATGCTGATTCAGGAAGACATGGACCCCGGTGAGCCCAATTATCAGGAACTGGAGACCATTGCCAAGGAGACGTTGCGGTGCCGGAAAATCGTCACAAGCCTTCTCGATTTTGCCCGGCAGAGCAGACCGGCAAAGGCCCTTCATGACATCAACAAGGTCGTCCGCGATTCCATGGCCCTCACCAGGAAACAGGCCGCCTTCAGGGACGTCGCCTTTGAGGCGGTTCTCTCCGAGCACCTGCCCATGATCAACATCGACAAGGATCAGATTCAGCAGTGCCTGATCAACCTCGCTCTCAACGGCATCGAGGCGACCGACCCGGGCGGAAAAATCCGCTTCACCAGCCGTCTGGTCCCTGAAAACGAGGAGATCGAGATCACCGTGAGCGACACGGGCCGGGGCATATCGGAAAACGCCCTGGACAGAATTTTCGAGCCTTTTTTCACCACCAAGGAGAGCGGGATCGGCCTCGGCCTTGCCATTACGCACGGCATCATCCAGCAGCATGGAGGCTCCATCGACGTGGAGAGCAACCCCGTTGAAGGGACGACCTTCACGATTCGTCTCCCCATCCCAATAGGAGAGGGAAATGCCCGGTAAGAAACCGCGAATCCTGGTGGTGGATGATGAGCTCGGCATCTGCCAAAGCTGTGTCAAGATCCTCTCCAAGGAAGGGCATCAGGTTGAATACGCGCTCAATGGCTATGACGCCCTGAAGATGATGCAAGAAAGGCCCTTTGATCTCATCATCACGGATTTGAAGATGAGCAGCATGGGGGGCATGGAGGTCCTGAGGCGTGTCAAGGAATCCCATCCCGAATCGATCATCATCGTGATCACCGGATACGCCACCGTGTCGTCCGCCGTGGAAGTCATGAAAATGGGAGCCTATGATTACCTCCCCAAGCCCTTCACGCCCGAAGAGCTGAGAAGCGTTGTCCATCGCGCTCTCGCGGACTGGGAAATCCGCATGCAAAATCGCGAGATGAAGGCTCCCGGGGGCAAGGGGAACCCCGTTCACCACCAGCTCATCGGGGAGAGCCAGAAAATGCAGTCGGTCATCAAGATGATCGGCAAGGTGGCTCCCACCGATTCAACCGTCCTCATCAGCGGGGAGAGCGGCACGGGCAAGGAATTGATCGCCCGGGCCATTCATGCCAACAGCACGCGCAAAGACGGTGTCTTTTTCGCTGTTGACTGCGGCACCTTGTCCGGGAACCTCCTGGAGAGCGAGCTCTTCGGCTATGAGAAAGGCGCTTTCACCGGTGCATTTAAGAATAAGGATGGAATCTTCAAGTCCGCGGACGGCGGGACCGTATTCCTGGACGAAATCAGCAACATCAGCCCGGAGGTGCAGGGCAAGCTCCTTCGTTTTCTCGAAGCCCGGGAATACCTACCCTTAGGGGCTACGACGAAACAACACGTGAATGTTCGACTGATCTTTGCGACGAACCGGGATCTCATGGAGATGGTGAAAGACGGGGCATTCAGGCAGGACTTCTATTACCGCATCTTCGTGTACCCCATTTTCACGCCTCCCCTCAGGGACAGGAAAAGCGACATTCTGCCCATAGCCTACCACTTTCTGAAGCAGTTCAGTGAGGTTACAGGCAAGGGGATCAAAGGTTTTTCATTGGACGCCTCGGCAAGGCTGACCGCCCATGACTGGCCCGGGAATGTGCGGCAGCTCAAGAACGTGATCGAACGCGCGGTGATTCTATGTGAGGGTGAAGAGATCACGCCCAGGGAACTGCCTGCCTTGGAAGACATGGGAGGACTGGCTGTCCAGGTGCCTGAAAGTAACGAAGAGCTCAAGAGGGTCAAGAAAGAGATCAGGGAAAAAGCCGTGCGCGATGTGGAAAGAAACTTCATCATTCAGGCCCTGATGCAAAACGACTGGAATGTCACCAGGGCCGCAAAAAAAGTCGGACTCCAAAGGCCCAACTTCCAGAATCTCATGAAAAAGCACGGCATCTCCCTTCCCACCCGCCCTGTGACCTCCACTAAAAAAGCATAAGAGAATATTTATACCCTGTATAATCGCTATATACACTCATACCTTTCTTTCGCCCCTCTCGGTTTCTAACATTCATATCTTACTGGATTTATTATTAAAAATTTATATGTCCCGCCTTTGCCACCGCAAGTTCGTCCCCGCATTCCAGACAGGTTCGCGCTCGCCTTGATGTATGTTTTTTATATACAACCAAACACCCATCAGGACAGCCTGCCAACAAAAAATTCAGCATATTCAAATGATTATCAGCTCTCAGCGCCTTTTGGCACACTCCGTGCTCATTACATTTGCAAAAATTTCCGGCAGACTTCAGGGCCGCCACAAGGGAGGGGGAAGAAACATGGAGACAAGAAGAATCCTGGTCGTCGATGATGAAAAGGGAATCTGTGAGAACGTACAGAAGATCCTTGCAAAGAACAGCTACGACGTGACTCAGGCGATGAGTGCCAAGGAGGCACTCGACATGATGGCAAAGGAATCCTATTCCCTGCTCATATCCGACATTGTAATGCCTGAGAAAAACGGCCTCGAACTCCTAAAGCTGGTCAAGGAGCAGTGGCCTCTCACCAAGGTGATCATCATGACGGCCTATGCCTCCACCGACACGGCCATGAAGGCCATCAGGCTCGGTGCTCTGGATTACATCCCCAAGCCCTTCACGCCGAAAGAAATCCGGGAAACCGTGGAAAAGGCTTTTTCCGGAGAGCTGATCGAGACGCCCGTGTCCGAGAAAGAAAGAGCGTCGATCAATGTCATCGATATCGACATCCCCTTTGACCGGCAGGAGGTTGCGCAATACGCTGGCGAGGAATATGCGGACAGGCTGGGACCTTCGGATATGCCTGTTGTGGAGATGCCTTCGCCTGAGACCCTCGAATACTACTGCCAGGTAGGGCGGAAATCCTGTGACATTTACAAGAAACTCGGCAACACGTGCAAAGCGGGCCTCAAGAGCAGCGAGTGCCCGCAGGCCAAGAAAGGCGCCAAGGCCAAGAAAGCTTCCGAGGAAAAGGCTTTCGATTCCAGGAAGCTCATCGGCATTGATCAGCCCTTCAGCTATGAGGAAGTGGCTTCCGTCACAGGCCCTGAGTACCTCATGAACCTGCAGAGTGAAGGGATTGCTTTCGTGCCCTACGAGGAACTCAAGGCCAGGATGGAGGCGACCATCGCCAAACCGAAACGGCTCATCGACGTGGACATTCCTTTCGAACGGGAAGCGGTGGCAAGACAGGCAGGAGAAGCTTACGCGGACACCCTCGGCCCTTCGGACATGCCCGCCGTGAGTGCGCCTTCCCCGGAGACACTCGCGTACTACTGCCATGTGGGCAGGAAGGTCTGTGACATCTACAAAAAGCTCGGCAACACCTGCAAGGCAGGCCTCAAGACCAGCGAGTGCCCCCAGATGAAAGGGAAGAAGAAGGCAAGCGGGGCCAAGGCAGAAACGAAGGACTTCAGGAAACTCATCGCCCCTCACATGCCCTTCAACTACGAAGAGGTCGCTGCGGTCACAGGGCCGGATTTTGTGAAATACGCAGAGTCCGAAGGGGTCGCTTTCGTGCCCTACGAGGCGCTGAAAGAAAGATTCACAACGCTCATGGCAAAGGAAAGCCCTCGCAAGGCCGTGGTCCATGAATTGCCCGGGAAGGCCGCTCCGCAAGACGTGCTGGTGATTGACGACGAAGCCGCGGTGAACAACAACATTCGCAAGATCCTCGCTAAAAAAGGCTTCTCCGTCGACCAGGCCATGACCAAGGAGGAAGCGCTGCAAAGAATTGGAGACAAAGCCTACAAGCTCGTCCTGCTTGATCTCAAAATCCCCGGTGTGAAGGGACTGGAGCTCCTCGAGGCCGTCCGCGAAAAGAGCCCGGAGACGCTTGTCGTTATCATCACCGGCTATGCCAGCATCGAGACAGCCAAGGAAAGCGCACGCCTGGGGGCGGTCGACTACCTTCCCAAACCGTTCACTCCGGACGAAATCCGCAAAGTCACTGAAAATGCCGTTCGTCTGGCTGCCTAACTTCCAGACTTCTCCCGGCTCACGGATCCAGGGGCCGGGAGGGTTCTTTCCAAAAAACCATTGACAGACTCCCCGTGTCACGGCTATCTTTACCGCTGACTGTATTCAGCTTTTATACAGCTCAAGCAATGACTTCAGCCAGTTGAAGCGGAACGAGACCGGGACTTCCCCAAATCTCTTCCCTGCCAATCCTGGCCTTTTCTCACTCGTGAAGATTCACTTACCGGCACTCAAGTGGTCCGGACCCGATCCCGCCCTGGAAAAGGGTCGAACGGCGAGTCCATGGGCCTTGTGTCGAATGCAGGGTCCCGGAAATAGAAGGAGGAGAAGAATATGTCGAACACCGTGAAAGGGTCTGTCCTGGTTGTGGGCGGAGGGATCGCAGGGATGCAGTCCGCCCTTGATCTCGCGGATTCCGGATACTATGTCTACCTCCTCGAAAAATCCCCGGCCATCGGTGGGGTCATGGCCCAGTTGGACAAGACCTTTCCCACCAATGACTGCGCCATGTGAATTATCTCCCCTAAACTGGTCGAGGTCGGCCGGCATCTGAATATCGAACTCATCACCTATTCTGATCTCGAGTCCGTCGAAGGAAGCCCGGGGAATTTCAAAGTGAAGATCAGGAAACGAGCCCGGAGCATCAACATGGATCTGTGCACCGGGTGCGGCGTCTGCGTTGAGAACTGCCCTGTGGTGAACGAGGCGGGTGCGGTTCCCCGCACGAGCTCAAGAGAGGCAACCTAAGTGAGGAGGGTCCGGCTATGAACACGGTGCATCAGGAGCTCTCTGCCGCTCCCGAGGAATTGGACTACCTTGAGTTGGACAGGATCATCGAGGACGAGTATGGAGGTGACAAGGAAAACCTGATCATGATGCTTCAGGCGATCCAGAGGCGCTACAACTATATCCCAAGACCGGGCCTGACCTATCTTTCCGAAAAAACCGGCGTCCCCCTGAGCCGGATTTACGGGATCGCCACGTTCTACGCCACGTTCAGTTTGGAACCGAGGGGCCGGAACCTCATCACGATTTGTCTCGGAACCGCTTGCCACGTCAGGGGCGCCAAACGAGTCCAGGAACAGATTGAACAGAACCTGCACATTGGTGACGGACAAACCACGGAGGACGGGCGGTTCACGCTTGAATCCGTGCGATGCATCGGCTGCTGCAGCCTCGGACCCGTGGTGAAGATCAACGAGGATGTCCACGCCCGCCTGGCCCCCGATCAAGTGGCGAAGACCTTGAACAGATACGAATAGGAGCCGAGAAGAGACGGAAACATGAAAATCCTGTCTGTGAAAGATCTGGAGAAGATCAGCAAAAAATTCAGCAAGAAGCTCTACGATCCGGAAGGGGTCAAGGTGAACGTCGGGATGGCTTCCTGCGGGATCGCTGCAGGGGCCAAGACGACCTTGGAAAGAGCGCTGAGAGAACACCCCGCGGGCAACTCCGTTGAAGTCCGGCAGACGGGCTGCATCGGTTTCTGCGAAGAAGAGCCCCTGGTAGAGATCCTGGCAAAGGGCAAACCCAGGGTCGTCTACAAGCGCGTCACAGAGGACAAGTTCGCCGACGTGTTCCGGGATTACCTGGAGGAGAAATTCAACAAGAAGTTGATCCTCGGTCAGATGCGCGACCCGCGATCCGTGCTCGAAGAGGATCGGGAGAATCCTCAGGAAAAAGTGAAACCCCTCAAGGGAATCCCTTTCCTCGACGAAATCCCCTTTTACGCGCATCAGGTCAAGATCGCCTTGCGCAATTGCGGGTACATCGATCCTGACAGCATTGAGGAGTATATCGGAAGGGGCGGGTATTTCGCCTTTGTCCGCATCCTGGCTGAAATGAAACCCGAGGAGATCATCGCGACCATCAAGAAGTCAGGCCTGAGGGGACGGGGGGGAGGAGGATTTCCTACCGGAATCAAGTGGGAGAGCTGCCGCAAGCACCCGGGAGAACGCTACATCATTTGCAACGCCGACGAGGGCGATCCCGGGGCCTATATGGACCGAAGCGTTCTGGAGGGCGATCCCCACAGTGTCTTGGAGGGAATGCTGATCGCCGCTTACGCGATCGGGTCCGCCCAGGGGTTCCTTTACGTCCGCAACGAGTACCCTCTGGCTGTCAAGCGCCTCGTCTCGGCCATCAAGCAAGCCGAGGCCTTCGGACTTCTCGGGGACCATATCGCGGGATCCAACTTCGACTTCCAGGTCAAGATCTCGACCGGCGCGGGCGCCTTTGTCTGCGGCGAATCCACCGCCCTGATGGCTTCGCTCGAGGGAAAAGTCGGAAGGCCCAGGGCCAAGTATGTCCACACCATCGAAAAGGGATTCAGGGACAGCCCCTCCAACCTCAACAATGTCGAGACCTATGCGAACGTTCCCGTGATCATGCTCAAGGGGGCCGACTGGTACGCCGGCATGGGAACGAAATACAGCAAGGGCACGAAGGTCTTCAGCCTCGTGGGCAAGGTGAAGAATACCGGGCTGGTCGAAGTGCCGATGGGGACCACGCTCCGGGAGATCATTTTCGACATGGGAGGAGGCATCCCCAAGAAACGGAAATTCAAGGCGGTCCAAACCGGAGGCCCTTCCGGGGGGTGCATCCCTGAAGTCTTCCTGGATCTCCAGGTGGGTTTCGACGAGCTCACCAAGGTCGGCTCCATGATGGGCTCCGGCGGGATGATCGTGATGGACCAGGACACCTGCATGGTGGATCTGGCCCGGTACTTCCTGGATTTTCTCAAAGGAGAATCGTGCGGCCAGTGCACGCCCTGCAGGGAGGGAATCAAGCAGATGCTCGAGGTGCTCACGGACATTTGCGAAGGCCGGGGAAAGGAAGGGGATATCGAGCTTCTGGAAGAGATGGGAAGCATGATTCAGAAGTTCTCCCTGTGCGGGCTCGGGACCTCGGCGCCCAATCCGGTGCTGACCACGATTCTTTATTTTCGCGATGAGTACGAGGCCCACATTCAGGATAAGAAGTGCCCTGCCGGCGTGTGCAAACCCCTGTTTCACTACGAGGTGGATGCGAAAGCCTGCACAGGGTGTCATGTGTGCGCCCTCAAATGTCCCCAGGAAGCGATCACAGGGGACAAGAAAGAGGTGCACACCCTGGACCGGGACAAGTGCATCAAGTGCGGGATCTGTTACGAGGCGTGCAAGTTTGACGCCATTGTGGTGAGGTAGCCATGAGGCTGGGCTGCTGAGAGTTTCTTTGCCTCTGAGCACCGTGGTGGCAGCGACCCATGGGGAGGTCTATGATGAGGTCGCAACCGCAATGGGACTCAGCGGCTCCGAGCGCCCCCTGGGACAGAAGTCATCCGTAAGGTAGGCGCATCGATTTACACCAAGCGGAGCCCTGATCGCGGGGGACTACCGAGATAAGACACTGACTTTTCGGCGCCGGTTCATGGCAAGGGAGAAATGGTTGCGTCTCGGAAGAGACCTCCCCGTGGGTCGGCCCCCGCGAAGGCGGCTGAATGAGAAAACCAGAAGGATTTGACCCATGATCACATTCAAGCTGAATGGGAAGACCGTCCAGGGTGAAGAAGGACAGTACATCCTGCAGGTCGCGCAGAAGTACGGAATCGAAATCCCCACCCTGTGCTACCACAAGGCCCTGGAACCTGCCGGGATGTGCCGCCTCTGCACCGTCGAGCTCTTTGACGGCCGGCGGACCCGCTTTGTGACGGCCTGCAACTATCCCATCTGGGAAGGCATGGAGGTCAAGACCGACACGGAGGCCGTCCACAAGGGCCGCAAGCTCATCGTTGAACTGCTCATGGCCCGGTGCCCGGACGTCCCCCTGCTCAAGGAGCTCGCAAAGAAGTACGGCATCGAAGAACCCCGGTTCAAGAAAGAGCAGGACGACTGCATCCTCTGCGGGCTTTGCACCCGCATCTGCGAGAGGATGGGCAATGCCGCCATCAGCCTGACGGGCCGCGGAACGCAAATGAAGGTGGACACCCCTTTTCATGTCCAGACCGAGTTTTGCATGGGCTGCGGGGCTTGCGCATCGGTTTGCCCCACGGGCCACATCAAGCTCGAAGACATCACCAAGCACGCCGTCAAGCCGATCCCTTCCGAGTACGACATGGGCCTGAAGGGCCGAAAGCCCATTTATGTCCCCTACGCCCAGGCCATCCCCAACATGCCGGCCATCGACCGGAGCCGGTGCATTCATTTCAAGACAGGCGGGTGCAAGATCTGCGCGGAGTTTTGCGGCGTGGGCGCCATCGATCACTCCCAGCAGGACGAAATCGTCGAGCTCGATGTGGGCGCCATCATCCTGGCCCCGGGGTTCCAGCCTTTCGACCCGTCGAAATACGACACCTACAGCTATGCCAGGCTCCCCAACGTCGTCACCTCCATGGAGTTCGAGAGGATCCTGTCCGCTTCCGGCCCGACTATGGGCCACCTGGCCCGCATGTCGGACCACAAGGAACCCAAGAAGATCGCCTGGCTCCAGTGCGTCGGGTCCAGGGAGATGCACCACTGCGACCACCCCTACTGTTCTTCCGTGTGCTGCATGTACGCGATCAAGGAAGCGGTGATCGCGAAAGAGCACTCCGGCGCCGAACTGGATTGTGCCGTCTTTTACATGGACATGCGCACCCACGGAAAGGAATTCGAAAGGTACTACGACGCGGCCCGGGAAAAGCACGGCGTTCGGTTCATCCGGTGCCGGGTGCACACCGTGGAAGGCGTTCCGGGGACCCAAGACCTGAGCATCAAGTATGTGACCGATGACGGCAACCTCCACAAGGAGAGCTTTGACATGGTGGTCCTGTCCGTGGGACTGGAAACATCCCCGGACGTGCTGGAGCTTGCCGAAAAACTCGGCCTCGACCTCACCGAGTCGCAGTTCTGCCGCACCGGATCTTTTGCGCCTGTGGCCACATCCAGGGAAGGCATCTACGTGTGCGGCGCTTTCCAGGGCCCCAAAGACATTCCCCAGTCGGTGATCGAAGCGAGCTCGGCCGCGGCCCGGGCCGGAGCCCTGCTGAGCAGCGCAAGAAACACGATGACCAAAGAAAAGGAGGTGCCTGAGCAAAGGGACATTCGGGGCGAAAGGCCCCGGATCGGGGTGTTCGTCTGCCACTGCGGCATCAACATCGGCAGCGTGGTGGACGTCCCGGCGGTGCGGGACTATGCCAAGACCCTGCCCTATGTCGAATACGTGGCGGACAACCTTTACTCATGCTCTCAGGACACCCAGGACACGATGGCCCAGGTGATCAAGGCGAACAACCTGAACCGGATCGTGGTGGCGGCCTGCACACCCAAGACCCACGAGCCCCTTTTCCAGGAAACGCTGGTCGCCGCGGGGCTGAACAAGTACCTCTTTGAAATGACCAACATCCGCAACCAGGATTCGTGGGTGCACAAAGAAAGTCCCCGGGAAGCGACGCAAAAGGCCAAGGACCTGGTGCGCATGGCTGCATCCAAGGTCGCCCTCATGGAAGCGCTTCCTGAAGCGACCCTCGACATCAACGAGCGAGCCCTCGTCATCGGCGGCGGCATCGCCGGCATGGTCGCGGCCAAGACGTTGAGCGATCAGGGCTACCAGGTGGACATTCTGGAGCGGGAACCGGCCCTGGGAGGACAGGCGATCAACCTCTACAAGACGTGGCAGGGGGAAGACATCCAGGAAAACCTGAAAACCCTTGTCGCGTCGGTCCAGAACGACGGGAACATCCAGGTCCGCCTCGGCGCCGAGCTGACGCAGGTCGAAGGGTTCGTGGGGAATTTCAAGTCCACCTTTGAAGCCGGCAACACCACGGGAACGATCGAGCACGGCATTGCGGTGCTCGCTACGGGGTGCTACGAATACAAACCCGAAGAGTACCTGTACGGCAAAGACCCCCGTGTCCTCACCCACCAGGATCTGGACCACAAGTTCATTGACGGGGACCCGTCGCTGAAAAATATCAACGCGGCCGTGTTCATCCAGTGTGTGGGATCCCGGGAACCTGAAAGGCCTTACTGTTCCAGGGTCTGCTGCACCCACTCCATCGAAAGCGCTCTTCATCTCAAGAAGATCAACCCGGGACTGGATGTGTACATTCTCAATCGGGACATCCGGACCTACGGCGAACGGGAACTCCTTTACAGGGAGGCGCGCCGGGCGGGTGTCATCTTCATCCGCTTCTCCCTCGCCCAGAAGCCCAGGGTCACAGCCGGGCCGGACGGCCTCCGGATCGAGGTGATGGATCACGTCCTGCAGCGCCCTGTCCTCATCAGGGCGGATCTGCTCGCCCTGGCCTCGGCCATCGTTCCGTACAAGGACGAGAAGCTGGCCCAGTTCTTCAAGGTGCCCATGAGTGAGGACGGGTTTTTCGTGGAGGCCCACGCCAAGCTCGGCCCCTCGCAGTTTGCCACGGACGGCGTGTTTCTTTGCGGCATGGCCCACTATCCCAAACCCATCGACGAGTCCGTGGCTCAGGCCCAGGCCGCAGCCTCGCGGGCCGTGACCCTGCTGGCCAGGAAGAACATCTCCGTAAGCGGCATGGTCGCCTATGCCAATCCCGCGGTCTGCAGCAGTTGCGGGGTGTGTGTGGAGATCTGTCCCTATTCCGCTCCTGCTTTCATTCAAAAGGGGCCTTTCGCCGGCAGGGCTGAGATCAACCCTGTCCTTTGCAAAGGCTGCGGCCTCTGTGTGTCGTCATGCCGTTCAGGGGCCCTCAACCTCAAGGGCTTCGAGGAAGGACAGATCATGGCGATGATCAATGAATTGTGAAGACGGCTCAAGGCGCAAGGTTCAAGGGCCACGGCAGAACGCCGTGGCAAGAGGGAACTGAAAGATCGAGAACGGCAAATCTACAAGACGGAGTGAATGTCCATGAACGATTGGCAGCCGAAAATCACGGCTTTTTTGTGCAACTGGTGCAGTTACGGCGCCGCGGACCTGGCAGGCGTGAGCCGCCTCCAGTACCCGTCGAACATCCGCATCATCCGTGTCCCCTGTTCCGCAAGGGTAAGCCCCAAACTCATACTCGCCGCCTTTCGGCACGGAGCCGACGGCGTCTGGGTTTCCGGGTGACACCCCGGAGACTGCCATTACCTGGAAGGTAATTACTATGCAAGACGCAAGTTCGCTCTCATGAAGAATCTCCTTGAACACATCGGCATGGAACCCGGAAGGCTGCATTTTTCGTGGATCTCCTCGGCCGAGGCCACGAAGTTCGTGGAGGTGGCCACAGAGGTCATCCAGGCGGTCAAAGACACGGGTCCGGCGGCCTATCTCATCAAGAAAAGAGCCGAGGTGGCGTAATGCTTGAGTACACGGAAAAAATAAGGACCATCGCGCGAAAGCTCCTGGAAAAGGGGACCGTGGATGTTTTCATCGGTTACAAAAAGGGCACCGTAGCCATGATGAATGAACCGGTCCTGATCAGGGACCCCTCCGACGTCGATCTTCTCCACTGGGACAGCCATTGCGGCCTGAACCTCTGCAACTACCTGACCAGGCGCACCGACCGCATCGGCATCGTGGCCAACGGGTGCAACTCCCGCAACATCGTCACCCACATCATTGAAAACCAGATCAAGCGGGAGCAGCTTTACATCGTGGGGGTTCCCTGCACCGGCATGATCGACCACAGGGCGGTGAAGCGAGCGGCAAAAAACAGGGAGATCCGGGAAGTCTCCGAGGCAAACGACACATTTACCGTGAGCGGAAACGGTTTCGAGGAGACCTTTCAGAAAAAGGATTTCCTGAGAACGAACTGCGCCATTTGCCTCCACCGCAATCCCGTTGAGTACGACGAGATGGTTGCCGACCCCGTGCCTGAACAGGAAGGAGTCAACCCCTTCAAGGATGTGGAAGCGATCGAGAAGAAAAGCCCGGACGAGAAGCGGAATTTCTTCACCCAGCTCATCTCATCCTGTATTCGCTGTTATGCCTGCAGGAACGCCTGTCCCCTTTGCTATTGCCCAACCTGTTTTGTGGACGAGTCCCGCCCCCAGTGGGTGGGGAAAAGCATCGATCCCGTGGACACCATGACCTTTCATTTTCTGAGGGCTTACCATTGCGCCGGCCGGTGCACGGACTGCGGCGCCTGCGAAAGGGTTTGTCCCGTGGGTATCCCGGTGAGGCAGTTCACCAAGAAGCTCAACAAGGACGCCCTGGAGCTCTTCGCCTGGGAAGCGGGAATCAGCACGGATCAGCGGCCGCCCCTGGATGTGTACCGGGTGGATGACTACAATGAGTTTGTAAAGTGAGTGGAGTAATGGAGTAATGGAGCACTGGAGTGATGGTTAAAGAATCGAGGGCGGTTCTCCAATACTCCAATACTCCAGTACTCCAGTGCTCCGAGGATTTTGCTTATGCTCGAAAAATATTTTAGCAAGACGGAATGGACCGAGGCGCTGAACGGGCTGCGAAGCACGACCAGGGTGTTTGTCCCCGTGAAAGAGGGGGACTTTCACAACTTCAGGCTCCTTGAAGACGGAAACAAGCCCGACTTCGACTTCCAGAACACGAGGCTTTCCCCGAAGTCCCTCATCTTTCCCCAGTCGGAGAGGATGTTCGAGTACTCCCTGGACGAAAGCAAGGAGGATGCCCGCATCCTCAAAGAGGCGCTCAAGGACTTTTCTCCCCAGGTCATCGTGGGAATCCGGCCTTGCGACGCTTTGGCCTTTCAGCTCGTGAAAATCAATTTCGACAATCCCCAGTACCAGGATCCCTGGTGGGTCCGGCGGATGGATGCCACCACCCTTGTCGGCTTCGCCTGCAACGAGCCTTGCGCAACCTGCTTTTGCACATCCGTGGGAAGCGGCCCCTTCGGCGAAAAGGGGCTCGACGCCCTCACGGTGGATTTGGGGGACCGGTTCCTGGTGAAAAGCATCACCCCCAAGGGGGACGCTTTCCTGGAAAAGCTGAAACCGGGAACCGATGCGGACGGCGCCCTGCTCAAGCAGGCGCAGGATCTGGCCGAAGCCTCGGAAAAGAAGATCTCCACCAAGGTTCCGACCGGTCATCTGAAGGAAAAGGTGGTCAACGAGCTGTTCAACGCCCCTTTCTGGGAAAGGGTCTCCTTCGCCTGCATCAACTGCGGAACCTGCACCTACCTCTGCCCCACCTGCTGGTGCTTCGACATCCAGGATGAAGTCTGCGGCAAGGAGGGAGACAGGATCCGCAACTGGGACGCCTGCATGTTTCCCCTTTTCACCCTGCACGGATCGGGGCACAATCCCCGGGACAAAAAGCTTCAGCGCGTGCGACAGCGTTTCATGCACAAGCTGAAATATTACGTGGACAAGTACGAGGACGGGGTGGCATGCGTGGGATGCGGTCGATGCGTCCAGTTCTGCCCGGTCAATATCGATATTCGAGAAGTGTTTGAATTGATGAATGGATATTAAAGAGTGGAGTGATGGAGTAATGAACAATCCCTATCTTCCTTACCCGGTCCGAATCGACGGCATCGTCACCGAGACCGAAGACCGGAACCTGAAGACGTTCAGGTTCGTCTTCATGGATCCGGAGGACGAGAAGAAGTTCTCTTACACGCCGGGCCAGTTTGCCGAGCTCTCCATCGCCGGGAAAGGCGAGATTCCTATCGGGATCGCTTCATCTCCCACGGAAAAGGGATATGTCACCTTCACGGTGAACAAGGTCGGCATGGTCACCACCTACCTGCACAACATGAAGGAAGGTGATGTGATGGGCCTGCGCGGACCCTTGGGGAACTGGTACCCCTGGGAACAGATGGAGGGGAAAAATGTGGTGATCATCGGCGGCGGTTTCGCCTTCACCACTCTTCGATCCAGCATCGTTTACATGATCCATCCGGACAACCGTTCCCGATTCAAGGATATCACCGTCGTGTACGGGGCCAGGAACCCGGGCATGCTTCTGTACAAAGATGAACTCGCAGCCTGGGAACAGAGGGACGACATCAACATGCACATCACGGTGGATGCCACGAATGATCCGGACTGGAAGTACAACGTGGGTTTTGTTCCCACCATCACGGAGCAGAAAATCAGGAGCGCGGATGAGGCCATCGCCATCGTGTGCGGGCCGCCCATCATGATCAAATTCACCCAGCCTGTGCTGGAAAAGCTGGGGTTTCCCCCGGACAGGATCATTCTCTCGCTGGAAATGCGCATGAAGTGCGGCGTCGGCATTTGCGGCCGGTGCAACATCGGAGACCGGTACGTGTGCAAGGATGGGCCGGTGTTTTCACTGGCCCAGCTCAAGCAGATGCCGCCGGAGTACTAGGGCAAGCGACCTCTTGGCCCCAGGCAGTTATAAACCGTCTCGAAATAGTATTGACGCTTCAATTTTGGCCACATGTCACCTGCCTGTAGGAGCGACCTCCCGGTCGCGATCCTGTCGCAAGCAGGAGCTTGCTCCTACAAAAAGTGGGAGACAATCTATGTCAATACTATTATGCGACCATTAATAGCTAGTCGCTGCTGTAGGAGCGAGCTCCGGCTCGCGATCATCGGGAGCAGGAGCTCCCTCCTACAAAGCGGATTGTCTCGCAGGGGATCTTACGAGACGGCTTGTAAAGGAAGATTTTCTTGATTGAACGTGCAGACTAAAGAGGGGAAAGACAATGGGATCCAAGAAGATCTTGATCATCGACGACAATCCCGATTTCCTTTTCACCATGGAAACATTCCTGAAGCGCAGCGGTTTCACGACGCTTACCGCGCAGGACGGCAAGCTGGGGGTCGAGGTGGCCAGGAAAGAGCGTCCGGACCTGGTTTTGCTCGACGTGATGATGGAAACCCTGTATTCCGGGTTCGAGGTCTGCAACAAAATCAAGACGGACCCCCAGCTCAAGGACATCCCTGTCATCGGGATCTCGGGCATGGCCGACGAGCTGGGCGTTCGATATGAAAAAGAAAGGGATCAGGAGTATTTCAGTCCCGATGCCTTTTTCGACAAACCGGTGGACAAAGAGAAGCTTTTGGCTAAAATCAAGGAATTCCTCGGCCGTTGAAGCAGGCCGTTGAAAACGAGGAGCGTTGGAGCAGCCTAAATTTTTCAGGCTCAAACATTGATGACCTCGTAAAAAGTCAGAAACCGTCTTTCCGTTCATGGTTCTATACATCACCATGAACGGGATATTATGCACTTGGACTGACTAGGAAGCGTTCGCCCTGAGGTATCGAAGGGTGAACGCGACTTTTTACAAAGCCGTCAACATTCCAGTATTCCATTTAATCTAATTTGGAGGTTTTTTATGGAACCCATTGTCATAAATCGTAAAGAAAGCAAGCTGAGGGTGTCTCCGGAGTGGGCCGACGTGTGCTTCACCTGCGGGACCTGTGCCAGCGGCTGCCCGGTGACGGGCGTGGACAACATGGACCCGAGAAAGGCCGTACGCATGGCCGCTCTCGGGCTCGATCAGGAGTTGATTGACTCGCGCTTCCCCTGGATCTGCACCCTTTGCGGCCGGTGCGAATACGCCTGCCCCCAGGGCGTGGAAATTCTCAAGATGTTGCGAAGAGCCAGGACGCTCCGCGAAAGGGACAAGGTTCCCGGCCCGATCCACAAGGGCGTCGTGATGGACCTGGAACGAGGAAACAACCTCGGCATTCCCAAGCCCGATTTTCTATTCCTCCTCGCCGACCTCGGCAAGGAAATGGAAGAGGAAGGCTTCCCGGGCTTCTACGTGCCTGTGGACAAAGAAGGGGCCAACGTGCTGGTGACCATCAACTCCAAGGAACCCTTCGGCGAGCCCGACGACATGAAGTTCTGGTGGCGGATTTTCTATGCCGCCAAAGAAGACTGGACCGTTCCTTCCTACAACTGGGAAGGCGTCAACTGGGGGCTCTTCTCGGGCGACGACGAGTCCATGAAGACCCTCGTCGGCCGCATCGTGGAGCACCTGGAGAGACTCCACTGTAAGACACTTCTCTTGCCCGAGTGAGGGCATGCCTACTATGCGACCAGGCTTGGTCTGCAAACGTGGTACCCCGAAGTTTTCGAGAAATACAGAGTGGTTGCCGTGCACGATCTTCTCAAGGAGTACATCGAAACGGGAAGAATCCAAATCGACAAGACCATCCACGAGGAATTGACCACGATCCACGATCCCTGCAACTACGGCAGGAAGAGCCAGAAGGCTTTCGGCCACGGCTATTTTGAAGAGCCCCGATGGGTCACCCAGCAGTGCTGCGAACACTTCGTGGAAATGTATCCGAACCGCATGAACAACTACTGCTGCGGCGCCGGCGGCGGGGCCTGGGCCATGCCCTACACGGAGGAGCGCATTTATTATGGAAGGGTGAAGGCCCAGCAAATCATGGACACAGGTGCAAAACTGGTCGTTGCGCCATGCCACAACTGCCGCGACCAGATCATGAAGTCCCTGACCAAGGATTATGGACTGGACATCGAAACCAAGTACCTCTGGGAACTCGTGGCCGACTCGCTGATCGTGGAGCCCTGGAGCGACGAGGAAGTGGAAAAAGCTCACGCCCTGCGGGACGCCCAGTACGAAAGGGACGACATTGTCCTGGACGAGGAAGAGGAAGAGTAGGCAGAAGGACCAGATTCAGTAGTTCAGTGTTCAGAAAGCAAGGTAAAGAACACTAACAAACTGATATTATTTAAGAAGCCCCGCAAACCCGGGGCTTTATTTTTGGATCAATCCATATTTTTGCTTGACACCGAGAAGACAAGTTTGATATTTTTCGACTGAGCACTCAGTCGAAAAAATGAAAAAGAAAGCTCTTATATTGCAAACCGCCGCTGCTCTCTTTTCGCAAAAGGGTTTCAGAGAGACCTCCATGGCCGAGTTGTCCAGGCTGACGGGTGCTGCGGAGGGAACCATCTTCTATCATTTCAAAAGCAAGGAGGATCTCTTCGTCGCCATCCTCGAGGATCTGAAGAAGAGCATCGTTCAGGAGTTCGAGGAGTATTTCAGGCAAAACCAATTCAAGACAGGCTTGGACATGGTGGAAGGAGCCGTCTCATTCTATCTCTCTCTTTCCATGAAAATGGAAGATCGTTTTCTCCTGCTCCATCGCCATGACCCTTATGAACTGGCCCAGTCGAACTCGCTTTGCCGGAGACATCTCGAAGACATCTACAATTGCTTTGTGGATATTTTTGAAAAGGCGATCCTGCGAGGTCAGGAAGACGGCTCCGTTGACCACGCGCCGGCCAGGAAAACGGCTCTCATCGTCTTTTCAATGGTCGACGGACTCGTTCGCTTCAACACCTACAGTCTTTATGATGCCGCGGCCCTTTACAAGGACCTCATCGACGTGTGCCGGCGCATTTTGCGAAACCACCAAAAGACCCCTGAGGATCGGTTATGTTGACAAAGGTTTTCCCTTTTTTAGAATGGTTCAGGGATTACAATGCGGAGAAACTTCGGCTGGACGGCATATCGGGTCTGACGGTCGCTCTTGTCCTGATCCCCCAGTCCATGGCTTATGCCCAGTTAGCCGGACTGCCGGCCTATTATGGTTTATATGCCTCCTTTCTTCCCCCCATGGTTGCCGCGCTTTTCGGTTCGAGCCGACAATTGGCTACGGGCCCCGTGGCCATCGTCTCCCTCATGACTTCCGCATCCTTGTCTCCCCTTGCTACGGCCGGAAGTGAAGGATACATCGCCTATGCCATCCTCCTGGCTCTCATGGTGGGGGCATTTCAGCTCGCACTCGGAGTGCTTAGGCTCGGCCTGGTGGTCAACTTTCTATCTCACCCTGTTGTAAACGGGTTTACCAACGCAGGCGCCATTATCATTGCCACCTCACAACTGTCCAAAATGTTCGGCGTCAGTGTGGACACAGCCCCCCACCATTACGAGACGGTCATCAATGTCTTAAGGCAAGCTGCCCACTACACTCACTGGCCGACACTGCTTATGGGGGCCTTCGCCTTTGCCATCATGTACGGCCTCAAGCGCCTGTCCCCCAAAATCCCCAACGTGCTGGTCGCCGTGGCGGTGACCACTTTCATCTCTTGGGCTTTTGGATTCCAGCACGACAGGATAGTCGATCTCACGGCCATAGAGTCTTCGGAGGCGAAAACCCTGATTGCCGAATACAACAAGGCCATGAAGAATACGACAAGACTCAGCCAGGAGAGGACTGAAGCCTATGTGGCTCTCGATCAAGCCAACGCAGGCGGGGACATGGTGGCCGTGCTCAATACCGAACATGCCTTAAGCGTCTTGACTTTCAATATCGAGTCCGGCGAGCACAAGACTCATCTTATCAGGGAGACGATCAGAAGCCTCTTGTTCAAAGGCATAGAACAACCTGACGGCTCGATGAAATTCTTTCTCGCGGAAAACGTCCCTCGCGATGCGAACGGTGACGACCGCATCTGGCGTATCCGGGTGGGCCTGAATCCCTTGAATTCCGATAAGCTAAAAATCATGGGAGGTGGCGACGTGGTAGGTACCATTCCAAGGGGCCTCCCCTCTTTCACGATCCCGCCCCTCAATTCCGATGTCATTTTCCACCTGCTCCCTTACGCGGCCATTATTTCCCTATTGGGGTTCATGGAAGCCATATCCATTGCAAAGGCCATGGCAGCGAAGACCGGCCAGCGACTCGATCCAAACCAGGAACTGATCGGCCAGGGGCTTGCCAACATTCTCGGTTCTGCAGCCAAAAGCTACCCTACATCAGGGTCCTTTTCCAGATCCGCGGTCAACCTCCAATCCGGCGCGGTGACCGGCCTTTCCAGTGTTTTCACGAGCATGATGGTGGTCATCGTGCTCATGTTCTTCACTCCCCTTCTCTACCATCTGCCCCAGTCGGTTCTTGCCGCAGTGATCATGATGGCCGTCGTCGGGTTGATCAACGTTTCCGGCTTCATCCATGCCTGGGAGGCGAAATGGTATGACGGGGTAATTTCAGTGATATCTTTCGTGGCCACTCTCGTTTTTGCGCCGCACCTGGCCAACGGCATTATGATCGGCGTTGTTCTCTCCCTTTTGGTGTTTCTTTACAAGAGCATGAGGCCCAGGGTCGCTACCCTGGCCAGGTACGAAGATCAATCCTTAAGGGACTGTACGACCTTCGGCCTGAAAGAATGCGAGTACATTGCCATGATCCGGTTTGAAGGGCCTCTTTTTTTCGCCAACTCCAGCTACCTGGAAGACATCATCACCGAGCGCATGCGGAGCAAGAAAAACCTGAGACATATCATACTGGTCGCAAACGGCATGAACGACATGGACGCATCAGGCGAAGAAACCCTGTCTTTGCTCGTGGACAGGGTCAGAAGCGCAGGGGTGGATTTCTCACTGTGCAGCGTGAACGAAAAAGTGACGGAGGTGATGAGGAGGACCCATCTCTGGGAGAGAATCGGCGACGACCACATTTTCCCCACCATGGAAAAGGCCGTGAGCGCCGTGTATACAGAAACCCACAAGGGAGGGCAGGAAGAGATGTGCCCGCTCATGAACGTTTGCCGGATCGCATAGGGATGATGCGAGAAAGAAGGAGTCCTTTATGTCTGTGATCACTGTTTTCAGCGGCACCTATTGCAGCGATGAGCCCGTGGTTCATGGCCTGGCTTCGAAAACGGGGTTCGAGATTGTGTCGGACAGTGAAATCGTCCAACAAGCAAGCCTGTCTTCCGAGATGGACGGAAGCAAAATCATGCGCGCCTTTTCGGCCAAAACATCCGTGTTTCAGAAGTTCACCCATGAAAAGGAGCGTGCCATCGCCCATCTCAAGCTGGCGCTGGCCCAACGGCTTTCGAAGGAAGGCCTCCTGGTCCATGGATTCGTCAGCCACTTGATTCCCAAGGCGGTCACCCACGTGCTTCGCGTGTGCCTCATCGCGGATATCAAAAACCGGATCGCCCTCGCCGTGCAGGACCAGGGCATGGCTGAAAAAGAAGCGGCCAAGCTCATTCACCGCCAGGACGAAGACCGGGCGGCCTGGGTTCACTTCCTGCTGGACCACAGGGATCCCTGGAGCGCCGCCCTTTACGACATGGTCATTCCCACGGACAAAACCCCCGTGGGCGAGGCCGTTTCCCTCATCGCAAAACACGCAATGATCGATATCCTCAAGCCGACCCCGGCGTCGAAAAAAGCCGTGGACGGATTTCTTCTCTCCGCCACCGTAGAAGTCGCCCTGGCCGAAGAAGGACACAACGTCGGGGTGAGCGTTGAGAACGGGACCGTCACCCTGACCATCAACAAGCATGTCCTCATGCTGAGCCGCCTTGAAGAGGAACTCAAGAGCATTGCCGGCAAAGTTCCGGGCGTGCAGAAAGTGGAAACCAAAGTGGGCAAGGACTTTTATCAGACGGATGTTTACCGCAAGTTTGATTTCGAACTGCCGTCGAAGGTGCTCCTCGTGGATGACGAAAGGGAGTTCGTCCAAACCCTTTCGGAGCGCCTCCTCATGCGCGACATGGGCTCCGCCGTGGCCTACGATGGGGAGTCGGCCCTTCACATGGTGGCTGAGGAAGAGCCGGAGGTTATGATTCTGGACCTGAAAATGCCCGGCATCGACGGCATCGAGGTTCTGCGGCGGGTCAAGGAAACCAATCCCGACATCCAGGTGATCATCCTCACAGGACACGGCTCGGAGGTGGACCGGGAGACCTGTATGAAGCTCGGAGCCTTTGCTTATCTTCAGAAACCGGTGGACATCGAGGTTCTGAGTGATACCATCAAGAAGGCAAACGAAAAGATCAGGCAGAAAAAACGGAGCATGAAAAAGGCCGATCCCCCAGGATCGAGCGGTACGTGAACCTTGAAGAATATGTCATGAAAGCGTTAGCCAGATTCAAACCGAAATTCTGGGACCACCGCGATGTGGCGGCTGGTCCGTACAAACATCTGTTCAATTTCCGCCGCATCTGGAAGATGGCCGTCATCCTCACCGCCGCAGTGACCCTGCTTCCCGTTCTGGTGCTGGCCGTCATCGACTACAACGTCACCCGGAGATCGGAAGAAAGGGAAATTCATCTTAGGACCTTCCGCCTGGTATCCAACGCACGAAGAACCATTGCCTTTTTTCTGGAGGAACGCAAATCGGCCGTCAACTTTATTGTCAGGGACAACTCCTTTGAGACCCTCAACGACCCGACCCGCCTTGCCGCTATCCTGAGTAACCTGAAGGAAGCCTTCGGCGGCGGATTCGTGGACCTCGGCGTCATCGACCCTTTAGGATACCAACGCATCTATGTGGGACCCTACGAGTTACAGGGGAAGGACTACAGTGACCAGGGCTGGTACAAAGAGGTGCTGGAAAGGGGAGTCTACACCAGCGATGTCTTTATGGGGTTCCGGCATATGCCGCACCTCGTCGTGGCCGTGCGATGCCAATCCGGCGGCGGTCTTTCTTACGTGATTCGCGCGACCCTTGATATGCAGCGTTTCAATGATCTCCTGTCCCAGCTCGAAATGAGCGGGCTGGGAGACGCCTTCATCATCAACCGGGACGGAATTTTGCAAACACCTTCCCGCCTGGAAGGCAAAATGCTGGAAAAAATCTCTCTCCCCGTCCCTCCCTACTCCCACGCCACGGAAGTGTTCGAGGCCCATGGGCCTGAAGGTTTGCCTCTGATCATCGGCTACGCGTATATCGAAGGGACGCCCTTTATCCTCATGATCGTTGAGAAAAAGGAAGAGCTCATGCGGCCGTGGTACAGAACCCGCATGACCCTCGTAGGCTTTGCCGCGGCAAGCATCATTATCATCCTTTTTGTGATCCTCGGCGGAGCGACCCATCTCGTGAACAACATGCATGAGGCGGATCAGAAGCGGGTCATGACCCTCCATCAGGTGGAGTACTCCAACAAAATGGCCACGGTCGGCCGCCTTGCGGCAGGGGTGGCTCATGAAATCAACAACCCCCTGGCCATCATCAATGAGAAAGTCGGACTGATCAAAGACCTGCTCACCATGAACCAGCCCCCGGCCAAGAATGATCGCCTCCTGAATCTCGTCGATTCCGTCATCGTCTCTGTCGAGCGTAGCGCGACCATAGCCCGGCGGCTCTTGCGTTTCTCCCGGTCTGAAGAAATCAACATCCGGCCCCTTGATCTCAAGGAAACCATTCACGACGTGCTCGGTTTTCTCGGCAAGGAGGCGGAGTATCGTTCCATCGAAGTTTCGGTGGACTTCCCGCAGGACCTCTCGAAGATCGAGAGCGACAGCGGCAGGCTTCACCAGATTTTCTTGAACATCATCAACAATGCCTTTGCCGCAGTGGACGATGGAGGGCATCTCAGTATTTCCGTCGCGCAGGAGGAGGAATTCGTTCGCGTGACGTTCACGGATGACGGTTGCGGGATCCCTGAAGAAGATCTGGACCGCGTCTTCGAGCCTTTTTTCTCCACCAAGGCCAACCGGGGAGGAACGGGGCTCGGGCTGTCCATTACCTCCGGCCTGGTCCAGGAACTTGGGGGCCGGATCAGCGTGCAAAGCGAAGTCGGTGAAGGAACGAGTTTTATCGTCCATCTGCCGTTCAGGCTCGACAAGAAAAGGGAAGAGAATGGGAATGCGGGTGCTGCTGGTTGATGATGAGGAAGAGCTGGTCACCACCCTCGCTGAACGCCTCAACCTCAGAGGCATTGACGTGGACTGGGCGACCAGCGGCGAGGGAGCGATGCAGCTTGCAAAAAGCAACCCTTATGATATCGCTGTGTTGGATGTGAAAATTCCCAAAATCAGCGGCATCAGGCTCAAGAATGAACTGGTCAAGATACGCCCCGGCATGAAGTTCATTTTTGTCACCGGCCATGGTTCTGAAGACGATTTCAGGGCGGGAACTGCTGAAGCCGGGGCGGGGTACTACTTGGCGAAACCGGTCAATATCGACATCTTGATCCAAAAGATGGGTGCCGCTCTCAGAGACAAGGAGGAAGAATAATGTCTTACCAAATTGATTCGGTTGGCGAGGGAGGGCTCCGTTTCTTCGGCAAAATGACCGCATCCATCTCGCACGAGATCAAGAACGTTCTTTCCATTATCAATGAGAGTGCCGGCCTTCTGGATGATCTGACTATTTTGGCGGAAAAGGGAATGCCCCTCGATCCCGCCAGGCTCAAGACCCAGGCCGGCAAAATCATGAAACAAATCCAGCGCGCCGACGGAATCATCAAACTCATGAACCGTTTTGCCCACAGTGTTGACGAAAGCGAAAAAGGTGTCGATCTTTTTGACATGGCGGATTTGATTGCGGGTCTTTCCGCCCGTTTCGCTTCTGTACGAGGGGTTGAACTGGCTGCAGTTCCTCCGAAAAAGCCCATCAGCGTCCGGACGAATCCTTTCTTCCTGCAGCATGCCCTGTGGGTTTGCCTGGACTTCGTGATGGACCAAAGCGGCAAAGGGCAAAAGGTGGTGCTTGGCTTGGATGAAAAAGAAAACTGGGCCAGGGTGCATTTCACAGCCGGCCCGGGGGTTTTCAAGGGCTCGCCTGGGACTCCCTTTCCGGCTGAAAGTGAGACGGCTCTGATCAGGGCCCTCGGGGCCGAAATCGAGGTGGATGAGGCTAAAGGCGAGGTGATCCTGAGCCTCCCCTCAGGCAAGGCTGCTTCGTAGGATGATTCACAGATGTAAACGTCAAACAAGGAGAGCGATCATGGCAGAGAAAGTTTTACTCGTAGACGACGAGCAGGATTTCCTGGAGAGCCTTGCGGAAAGAATGCGCGCCAGAGGCATGGATGTTTCTACGACCACGTCGGCGGAAGAAGCCATCAAGATGGCCTCGACCGAGTCCTATGACGCCATTGTTCTGGATCTCATGATGCCGGAGATGGACGGCATCGAGGTTTTGCAGGCCATCAAGCAAAAAAGGCCTGACGTTGGGGTCATCCTTCTGACAGGCTATGCGACACTGGACAAAGGCATCGAGGCCATGAAAATGGGGGCCATGGACTTCGTTGAGAAGCCCGCGGACCTGAAGGTTCTTTCCGAAAAGATCAAAAAGGCGCGAGCCCAAAAAATGGTGCTTGCAGAAAAAAGAATCCAGGAAAAAGTAAAAAGAATCATTCAGGAGAAATCCTGGTAACGGACAGCAATAGAAATTCCCGGAGGAGTAAACGGTTGCAGCCGACCATCCCGGAAAAAGCGAGGCTTCTGGATCGTTTGAAAAAGGAAGGCTTCAACGTTCCCGACTTCGTCTACGTTGCCGCAGCCGACTTCGACAAAGAGGAGTTTGCCGCCCTCGCAGCCTTTCTCGATCATCACCGTGAGAGTTTCAAGCTGATCGCGAGAAGCGCCCATCCTGCCGAGGAGTATTTCAAGGCAGGGACCTTCGACTCGCTCGAGACTTACGCGGATGCGGCGGGGATCAAATATGCCCGAAGGCGCATGATCGACTTTGCAAAAACGGCCAAACGGCTTTCCATCCTCAGGCAACAGCAGTTCAGCGGCGCTCCGCACATCGATGTGGAGGAGATGGGCGTGATCGTGATGCCCTTTATTCAAGGGCAAAGCGTCATGGCCAAGATGGTGGGTGATCAGTGGGAATTCGGGTATTCGGCCGATTCGGATCACAGGATTCACAGCGAGCCTTACATCACCGCCACCCCCCACGACAGAAAACTGCTCGAGGTCTCTGAAAGCATCCAGAAGATCCTGGGGTACCGGTGCGAAATCGAGTATGTCATCGGCGGGGATGAGACCATCCACGTTGTCCAGGCCAGAGACATCTCCCACATCGAAACCCTGGAAAAAAAAGAGAGCGAACGGTCGATGAAGCTGGACGGCGTGCGCAGGGTCCGGAAAAGAAGGAACTACCGGGAGCGACCCATTTACGTCATGGACAACAAGTCCTTTTACCTCAACGTCATCAGCAAGTGCGAAGACATGGTTCTGGGGTGCGAAGGACCCAGGCCCGGAATCGAGGATGTTCTCGATCTTGTCCGCTCCTATGAGAGCGACCTCGAATCCTTTGCTCTGAAAAATGAAAGATTCGCCATCCTGGGCCTTTCCATCAAAGTCCCGGATGATCTGTACCAGATCGCCAATCATTATCTCGACGAAATGCCGGACTTAAAAAAGAAGCTCTCCTCAGCCCTTTACAGCAACGTGTACAAGGTGGATTACTTCCTGTCCGAAGCCGACACCCTCATCGCCAAAGACAGGATGCGCATTCACCTCCGATCCCATGACGCCTACGGCATCGACACGGTGAGAAACCCCATCTGGTCCGTTTACTGGTTCATCGAGCGCCACGACCAGGTCGTCAACGAATTCAGAAGGCTTGGGTTCAAGACCGGTGATACGGTCGGCATCGATATCGACCCGCAGGAAAAGCCGACGATTTTCAGGCTGTAGCCCCGCGACGATCCCCTCCTCTCGACCTTTGTCCTTTGCATTTCCCTCATTTGCAGCGATGCACTTCCCGGCCAACTTCTTGTTGCATAAACGCAAAGACGGATTGGGGCCGCGTGCTCTGCTCCTGCTTTAAGTGACTGATAATTTTGTTTATTGCTCTCTGCCCTGTGCTTGGCATATCCTTTGCGTCACTGTAATATTTTGGTATCGTTCCAAAGTCTTTGTACGGGCTACCACTTATCTATGGGGGAAGCCCCTGGTTCCGAGCCAAGATGAGGGGAACGGCAGAAGCGACGGCAGGCGAGGTAGAAACACCATGGACGATGAGTTCGATGATTTCGTAAAGGGCTTGCAGAACCAGATTTTTGACGAGACGAGGGCCGCCTATGGCGAGGTCGCTTTTCAAAGGTGGCTCAAGCCGTTGTACATGGGCGCTATAGAGGATCCGGACGGATACGGCCGCGTCACCGGGACATGCGGCGATACGATGGAGATTTTCCTGAAATTCGAAAAGGACAAGGTGAAAGAGGCAACCTTTAAAACGGATGGGTGCGGCTCCAGCGCGATTTGCGGCTCCTTCGCCGTCGAGCTTGCCCACGGCAAGACTCCTGATGAGGTCGCGGAGATTACGGGCGAAAAGATCATCCATGTCCTTGGCGGCCTGCCCGAGGAGGACAGGCACTGCTCATTCCTTGCCGCCGAAACCCTGCAGACGGCGCTGGACGATTACATGAGAAAACAGCGAAGGCAAAAACCTGGTAATACCTGCATCAACGGAGAAAACCCGGGCTTGAATAGAAATGAACGATGAAGGGGGAAGGCTACAGTAGGTGTAAACAAAAGCTACGCCACCGCAATCCTCTGATTTTAAGAGTTATTCCGGCTGATTCTCCTGAGAAGGCCGACCCTGATGTAGCCGGAATTTTCGAGACCCTTGCCCCAAGGCCATATTCCTGATCTCCTCCGCGCAAAAAAATACAACTATTTCAAATAGAAACAACTCCGAGCCCGCTTTATTTTTCCCTGGCATCACCGTTGCATTTCCATAAGGATGGAACGACTGCTGACAGCCGTCTATCTGGAAAGCGCCCTCCATGGAACGATGCGGTTCATACAGTGCGGAGAATGGCTGGCGGCCTTGAATGCCCATTTTACAAAAGGAGGTTTTGTGATGAAAAACGAACCATCGGGTAGGGAAAAAAAGGGTAAGAAGAAGCAGCCGGCTCTGAGACTCATGGAAAAGGGCTCTTCCCAAAACAAACCGGAGGAAATCACCACGCAGGCAGGCGGCAAAAAAGGCATTGAGCAAAGGCGAATCAGCATCGATCAGCCCTTCGATTACGAAGAGGTGATCCGAGTGACCGGCCCTGAGTATGTTCAGAATTTGCATCACGACGGCGTCGCGTTCATTGCTTATGAGGAGCTCAAAGAGAACCCGCCCGTTCCCCCTGTGCTCAGGCAGGAATGCATTTGGATGAAGGCTCGCATCATCAATTTCCATCTCTGCGACCATGACGGCGACTGCGATCATTGCGAATTCGACCTGAACATGCGCCGCGCCATGGGACACGAGGTTCCCCTGGGAAAAAGGGCTGCGCCGCCCGACTGGACCGATCGGATCAAGGAGACCTTCGAAACGGTTGCAAGGCCTTGTATCTATGCCATATTGGGCCAGGCCGGAACACCCAGGGAATGTAAACAGAACTATGAATGTTTCCGCTGCGCCGTCTACAAAAGTCAATCCGCACAAGCAAAGCGCGAATGGTTTTTGGAGCCCAGGTACAGCCGGGTGTCAGGCTACCGGCTGGCTGATGACTACTACTATCACCTGGGCCACCTGTGGGTCCACATGGAAAAGGGGGGACAAGTCCGGGTCGGCATGGACGACTTCGTGGCAAAGGTTTTCGGCAAAGCAAAGGCCTTGCGACTGCCCGTTGTTGGAGCCTCCCTGAGGCAGGGGGAGGTGGGATGTGTGATGATTCGAAACGGCCACCAGGCGGCCATGCAATCGCCTCTGTCAGGGAAGGTGACGGCCGTCAACCCCAATGCCGTCAGGCATCCGGCCCTGTGCCATCAGGATCCCTATCACAAAGGATGGTTGTTTCTGCTCGATCCCTACTATCTCAAAGATGAGTTGAAAGCGCTCTATTTTGGTCGGGAAAGCCCGGAGTGGATGGAAAGGGAAAACCGGCTTCTCCTGGAGTCGCTGGGACCCGACTATGAGCGACTGGCCGCCACAGGCGGAGAACCGACAGAGGATCTGTTCGGCACTTGTCCCGGGCTTACGTGGGATTCGCTCGTTCGCACCTTGCTTCGCACACAGGTGAAGAAAAAGGAAGCGGCTTGACAGAAGCCGAACGTGGCCGGGCGATCGTGGAAGCCCGGATTCAAAAGGAGCATCGCATGAGTGCTATGGATACCACAGGATCGGTGATGGTCATCGGCGGTGGAATCGCCGGGATGCAGGCCTCTCTTGACTTGGCCGGGTCCGGATACCTGGTACACCTCGTTGAAAAAGACTCGGCCATCGGCGGGATCATGAGCGCCCTGGACAAGACCTTTCCCACCAATGACTGCGCCATGTGAATCCTCTCGCCCAAACTGGTCGAGGTCGGCCGGAACCTAAACATCCTTCTGCACACGTTAACCGAGGTTGAAGCCGTCAGGGGCTCGGCGGGCCGTTTCGAGGTCACGGTGAATGAGGCTCCACGATACGTGGACATGGGCCGTTGCATTGCCTGTGGCATGTGTGCGGAAAAATGTCCACGGCGCGTGGATGATGAATTCAACCAAGGACTGAGCCGGCGCAAGGCGGCCTATGTGCGTTACGCCCAGGCCGTTCCCCTGAAGTACGCCATTGACGCGGAGCACTGCCTCTATTTTGAAAAGGGAAAATGCCGGGCCTGCGAAAAATTCTGCCCTGCAAAGGCGATAGATTTTTCTCAACAGGCGAAACGCTATGAGATCAATGTGGGCGCCCTGGTCCTCGCATTGGGGCTCAAACCTGTCGATCCGCGGAGTTACCTTGAATACGGTTACGAAAAATTCCGAAACGTGGTCACCAGCCTGGAGTTCGAGCGGATGCTCAGTTCTACCGGGCCCTCTCAGGGTCATCTGGAGCGCCCTTCCGACGGGATGGAACCGGGGCGGATCGCCTTTCTCCAGTGTGTGGGGTCGAGAGATCGCAACAACGCCTATTGTTCATCGGTCTGCTGCATGGTGAGCATGAAAGAAGCGCTGATCGCCAAGGAGCACGCAAAGCAGGACCTGGATGCGGCCATTTTTTTCATGGACATGCGTGCCCACGGCAAAGACTTTGAGCGGTACTACCAACGGGCCCGAGAAGAAGCCGGAATCCGCTTCATTCGATCGCGAATACACACCCTGGAGCCCGCAGGTCCAAACTCCGAGGATCTGAAGCTGGCCTATGTGGATCAGGAGGGCAGAATTCGCTCCGAGATTTTCGATATGGTCGTGCTCTCCGTGGGTCTCGAAGTCCCCGGGGATGCTATGAAGATCGCTGAAAAATTGGGAATCGCCCTGGACTCGGACGGCTTTGCACAGACCGGTTGCACCTCCCCCGCCTGCACTTCGATTCCCGGAATCTTTGTCTGCGGCGGTTTTTCGGGTCCCAAGGATATCCCCCAGTCGGTGGTCGAGGCTTCCGCAGCTTCGAGCCAGTGTGCGGCCCTGCTGAAGGATTCACGCCATGCCCTCACCCGCAGCAAAACCTACCCCGAGGAAAGATCCGTCCGTGACGAACCTCCAAGGGTCGGCGTCTTCGTCTGTCACTGCGGCGTGAACATCGGGAGCGTCATCGACGTCCCCGCAGTAAGGGACTATGCCCAAACCCTGCCGGGCGTCGTCCACGCCTCCGACCCCCTGTTCACCTGCAGTCAGGATACGCAGCAGGTGATCCGAGGCATCATCAGGGACCAAGGGCTCAATCGCGTCGTGGTCGCCGCGTGTTCGCCGAGAACCCACGAGTCCCTGATCCAGGAGACGATGAGGGAGGCCGGACTCAATCGCTACCTCCTGGAATTCACGAATATCCGTGACCAGGCGGCCTGGGTGCACAAGGAGGCCCCCCACCAGGCGACCCAGAAGGCCAAGGACCTTGTGAGGATGGCCGTCTCAAAAGCCTGCCTCTCTGCGCCCATAGAGCCCATGAGGTTGGAAATCATTCACGCCGGTGCGGTGATCGGCGGAGGGGTTGCCGGCATGAATGCTGCCTTGAACCTCGCCGAGCAGGGATTCAAGACCTATCTCATTGAAAAGAACGGCCGGCTCGGCGGGTCTGCTTTGGTGGTCCGGGAAACCTGGAAAGGCGATGACGTGAGGGCCTATCTCAGCCGGCTGAAACAGGAAATCCAAGAGCACCCCAACATCGACGTTCTGCTGGGGGCTGAAATCAAGGACGTGGAGGGCTTCCTTGGAAATTACACCACCACCGTTGAAACGGACGGGCAAACGCGCCGCCTGTCCCACGGCGTGACCATCCTCGCCACCGGCGGACGTCCTCTCAAGACCGAAGAGTATCTCTGCGGCCAAACGGACCGAGTGACCTGCTGGCACGAACTGGAAGCGCTCTTTGAAAGGGAACCGGAGCGCCTCGAACAATCAGAGACCGTTGCCCTGATCCAGTGCGTCGGATCGCGGGAGCCCGAAAGGCCTTACTGCTCAAGGGTCTGCTGCACGGCCTCGGTCAGGCAGGCCCTTTCCCTGAAGGACAAAAAACCCGACCTGCAAATCTACGTCCTCTACCGCGACATGAGAACCTATGCCCAACGGGAATCCCTTTACCGCCGCGCTCGCGAACTCGGGATCACCTTCATCCGCTATTCTCCTGAGGACAAGCCCTCGGTGCAGAAGGTCCTGACCAATGGAAAGGAGAAACTGCGTATCACCGTGAAGGATCCTGTTTTAGGGGTCCCCATCAGCTTCGAGGTCGACTATGTGAACCTGTATACGTCGATCCTGCCCGCACAGCACCAGGAACTCGCCAGGCTCTTCAAGGTCCCCTTGAACCAGGACGGCTTCTTCATGGAGGCCCATGCGAAACTGCGGCCTGTGGATTTTTCGAGCGACGGGACCTTCCTCTGCGGCCTGGCCCATTACCCCAAACCCATCGAGGAATCCATCGCCCAAGCCCAGGCGGCTGCGATGCGCGCATCCATGGTGCTAAGTCAGGAAGTCGTCGAGGTCGAACCGATCGTTTCGGTCATCGACGAAGAACGATGCATCGGGTGCGGCCTTTGCGAGGCGTCCTGTCCCTTTGGGGCCGTGAGGCTCGTGAAGCTCGACGGCCGGGCATACCACGCTGAAAGTCTGCCGGCCCTGTGCAAGGGGTGCGGGCTCTGTGCCGCGGTTTGTCCCCAGAAAGCCGTCGACATGAAGCACTTCCGGGACGTGGAGATCGCTGCGGCAATCCGGGCGGGCGGCGAAAATGCGATGGCGGCCAAGCCTCTTCCTCGACCCGTGAGCAAAACATACTCCTCGGTCTTAGGCTGTCGCATGGCCGACCATGCCTATTTTCACGCAGGGCACAGTTGGCTGTCCCTTGAACGCGGCGGCAGGATGAAAATCGGTGTCGACGATTTCACGGTGAAGGTGCTCGGCCGGCCGGAGGGCTTGGAGATCCCGCGAAGAGGGACCCTGCTGCATCAGGGCCGGCCGGGCTGGCTTTTCACACGAGGGCCTCACAGGGCGAATATCCTGTCGCCTGTCACGGGAAGAATCTTCGACGTAAACGCGAAGGCGCTGGTTCACCCTCAAAGCATCTCCGAGGATCCCTTCGAGAAGGGATGGCTGATCATCCTGGAACCGGTTGCGGCTGCCGACGATTTGAAGCGCCTGCTTTCCGGCCAGCAGAGGCTGAGATGGATGGAGAAAGAAACGGAAAGGCTCCTGCAACTTCTCGGTGAGGAATACGAGCGGCTCGCGGCCACCGGAGGGGAGCTCATCACGGATCTCTTCGGCCACTTTCCCGAGATCGGATGGGATCGACTGGTGAAGAACTTTTTTTCAAGAGAGGGCCCGGAGAGGCCCCAGGGGTGAAAGAAAGGGGATGACAAGGCATGGCTGAGCCGTTCGAACCAAAAATCCTGGCGTTTCTCTGCAACTGGTGCGCCTATGCAGGCGCGGACCTGGCAGGCGTTTCGAGGATTCAATACCCCCCTGCGATCAGGGTCATCAGAACCATGTGCTCCGGACGGGTAGACCCCCTCTTCGTGATCCACGGCCTTCGAGGCGGCTTTGACGGCATTTTTGTCTCCGGCTGACACATGGGGGAATGCCATTACCTGTATGGTAATGTCCATGTCGCCAAGGAGATGGAGGTCGTCACAAGGCTGCTGGATTTGTCAGGCATCGGTGGTGACCGGCTTTGCCTGCGTTGGGTGAGCGCCGCGGAAGGCAGGCTCTTTGCCGAGTACGTGACCCAGTTCAGCGAGCTGACAAGCCGTCTGGGGCCGTTTGATCCTGCCCGGTACGAGATGGAACTGGATGCGGTTGAAACGGCTTTAACCTCACGAAGGCTGCGTTGGCTCATGGGCATGGAGCTTTCCCTCACCCAGAAAGGCAATGTCTATGGCGAGACCCTCCCTGAAGAGCGCTACAAGAAGCTTTTGCAGCAGGCCACGGAGGAAGAATACCAGAGCGCCCTCGTCTCGGCGGTGATCAAGCGGGAGCCGTCGTCGGTCAGGGAGATTGCCTTTATGACCGGATTGCCCGTCTACACCGTCTCCCTTCGGATGGGGGAACTGGAAAGACAGCACCAGGCTGAAATTCAGTCCTTTCGGGGAACAACACCCCTGTTTGTTTACGCGGCCCATGAATCCCTCGAAGGTTCGCCATGAGGTCTTTCAAAGAGAACTCCACCGAGGAGGCAGAAGAAGGAGGGGACAATCATGAGAGCATCGACATCTGAAAACGGGGGCGGCGCCGTGATGGTGGTCGGCGCGGGAATCGCGGGCATGCAAGCCGCCTTGGATCTTGCCGCATTGGGATACTACGTCCACCTTGTGGACCAATCGCCCACGATCGGGGGGCTCATGTCCCAGTTGGACAAGACGTTCCCCACCAATGACTGCGCCATGTGAATCATTTCGCCCAAACTGGTCGAGGTCGGCCGGCACCACAACATCGACGTGATCACCAGCACCGAAGTCAAGGAACTGGAAGGGGAACCGGGTCGCTTTCGGGTCACGTTGAGCAACCATCCGCGATACATTGATCCAAAGAAGTGCACCGCCTGCGGGCAGTGCAGTGTCGTGTGCCCGGTCAGGGCCGTCAACGAGTTCGACTGCGGGCTTGACCGGAGGGCGGCCACGTACATCACCTATGCTCAGGCTGTTCCCCTGTCCTATGCGATCGACCGGGAGGCCTGCATCGGCTGCGGGCTCTGTGAAAAGGTCTGCATGGCAGGAGCGGTGCGCTACGACGACGAGCCTCGAAACAGGGTCTTGGACGTGGGAGCCATCGTCGTCGCCCCGGGCAACCGGCTTTTTGATCCGTCCCCCCTGGAGATGTACGGCTATCGCCGCTCTCCCAATGTGGTCACCAGCCTGGAGTTCGAAAGGCTGCTCAGCGCTTCCGGGCCTTTCATGGGATGCCTGATGCGTCCCTACGACCGCGAGGAGCCGAGGAGCATCGCTTGGGTGCAGTGCGTAGGTTCCAGAACCAACGGCGGCAGGGGAAACGCCTACTGCTCTTCGGTCTGCTGCACCTACGCCGTCAAGCAGGCGATGGTGGCAAGAGACCACGTCCATTCAGATCTGAATGCGACCATTTTTTTCATGGACATGCGCACCTGCGGCAAGGGGTTCGAGCAGTACTACCGGCGGGCTGAAAATGAGCTCGGCATCCGGTTCATCCGTTCCCGTGTTCACAGTGTAGAACCCTCGGCAGAGGGTGATCTGAAGATCAGGTATGCCGATGAGACAGGGGAATCCAAGGAGGAGATGTTTGACCTGGTCGTCCTGTCCGTGGGCTTCGAGGTGGGAAAAGACATCATCGACCTTGCACGCCGCGCCGGCGTGGCGCTTGATGAACATCATTTCGCCAACACCGACAGCTTCCACCCCGTGGCCACGTCCAGGCTCGGAATCTATGCATGCGGATCCCTCCAAGGCCCCAAAGACATCCCCCAATCCCTGGTGGAAGCCTCTGCGGCTGCAGCGATCTCAAGCGCGTTGCTCAAAGAAAGCCGGTGGTCCCGGACCCGGGTGGCCGAAAGGCCGGCGGAGCGCAATGTGTTCGGAGAAGCGCCCCGCATCGGGGTCTTCGTATGCCGATGCGGCATCAACATCGCCGGCGTGGTGGACGTGCCGGCCGTCCGGAATTATGCAAGATCGCTTCCCCACGTGGTCTATGTTGAAGACAACCTCTACACGTGCTCACAGGATACTCAGGTCAAGTTGTCGCAGGTCATCAAGGAAAAGGGCCTTAATCGAGTCGTTGTGGCCGCATGCACACCAAAAACCCATGAGCCCCTTTTCCAGGAGACGATGCTCAATGCCGGCTTGAACAAATACCTCTTCGAGATGGCCAATATTCGAAATCAGGACTCCTGGGTCCACGGCGCCGACCCGGCTTCGGCCACGGAAAAGGCCAAGGATTTAGTGAGAATGGCCGTTGCAAAGGTGGCCCTTCTGGAGCCTCTCCAGGAAAAGGAATGGGGGATGAACCCCGAGGCCCTGGTTCTCGGGGGAGGGATTGCAGGCATGGTCGCGGCCAGAAATTTGGCGGATCAGGGCTTCCAGGTTCATCTGGTGGAGCGGGACCGTGAGCTGGGCGGAGCAGCCAGGTCTCTTTACAAAACCTGGAAAGGGGAACCCATCCATCCCTACCTGCAGCACCTGATCGGCGAGGTGGAGCAGGATCCCCTCATCCGGGTTTATCGTGCCACGGAGCTCGCCGAGGTCGAGGGCTTTGTGGGAAACTTCACATCGACGCTCGCACGCAAGGAAGACGGCGCGAAAACCGTAATCAAGCACGGGGTGACCGTCATAGCCACGGGAGGAGAGGAGTTCAAACCCAAAGAGTACGCTTACGGCGAGAATCCTAAGGTAATGACCCAGTTGGAACTGGACAGGCGTTTTGCCCGGGATGACCCGGCACTGAAAAGCATCCGGTCCATGGTCTTCATCCAGTGCGTGGGCTCCCGAGAGCCCGACCGGCCCTATTGCAGCCGGGTATGCTGCACCCACACCATGGAAGCCGCACTGGAGATGCGTCAACGCAATCCGGACGTGGAAATCTATGTCCTTTACCGCGACCTGAGAACCTACGGCCAAAGAGAGGACTTGTATGCTCAGGCCCGCAAAAAGGGCGTTGTTTTCATCCGGTATGACCTGGAGCGCAAACCCCGCGTCCGGTCAAGTGAGGATGATGTCTTGGAAGTGGAGACCCGTGATCCGATCCTGCAAAGACCGATCCGGCTGAAGGCGGACATGCTCATTCTGGCCACGGCCATCATGGCCCCCGACAACGGCCCTGTGGCCGGATTATTCAAACTCCCCGTGGATGGGGACGGCTTTTTCCTTGAGGCTCACGCCAAGCTGCGGCCCGTGGATTTTGCCACCGAAGGGGTGTTTCTCTGCGGACTGGCCCATTCGCCCAAGTCCATGGACGAAAGCATCGCCCAAGCGCTGGCCGCGGCCGGCCGGGCTGCCGGATACCTTGCCGCCGGCAAGGTGTTCGTGAGCGGCCTGATTGCAGAGATCCGTCAGGCTGCTTGCAGCCGGTGCGGCGTTTGCCTGAGCATCTGTCCCTTTGGGGCGCCTGCCTTGACGGCAAACGGCTCGCTGGAAATCAATCCGGTTTTGTGCAAGGGCTGCGGATTGTGTGTCGCCTCGTGCCGCAGCGGCGCCATCCAGCTCAAGGGCTTGGACGATGAGCAGATCATGGCCATGATCGATCAGATTTGAGAAAGCCGTCGGTTGACCCCGGTGATTTTTCGGCGTATAGTCTTTTTGCGGTCCCCGATCTGTTTCACCCGAGCCGGCAACCCATTCGAACGCGGGATCTATGAACGAAAAAGCCCAAATGCCCCCCGGAAATTCCAAATGGCTTACCCTGAATCTTGCGATGGTGGGGGGCGGCAAGGCCTGCACCTTTTTCCTCGATTTTTTTCGGCAAACCTCCCTCCCCTATGTCGACATCCATATCCTGGGGGTCTGCGACATCGACCCCGGGGCTCAAGGCCTGCGGCTCGCACGGAATTTGGGCATATTCACCACGAACGACTACCGTGAGATTTTCAACATCGAAGGGTTGGACGGCATCCTCGAATTGACCAGCCGCCGGGACGTGCTCCTCGAACTGACGCGGCTCAGACCCGAGGGCATCTGGATTTTCGACCATCAGGTCAGCAGGCTGTTCCAGGCCCTCTTGCTCCTGATCAGGGATTTGGGCTGGAAGGAAAAGGAAGGGGCCCTGGAAAAGACGGTTTCGAACTTCCTCCTGCAGCAGGCCCACGAGAGGATTGTGGTTTTAAAACCGGATTTCACGATCGTCGAGGCGAGCGAGGGCTACCTGAAAGCCGTGAACAAGTCCAGGGAAGAGGTGATCGGGGGCCACTGCCACGAGATCACCCACGGGTTGAGTTCCCCCTGCTCGCAATTTCTTCCTGAAATGGGGTGCCCCCTGGTTGAGACCCTGAGGACCGGACAATCGGCCCATGTGATCCATGAGCACGTGATAGACCGGGACAAAAGGACTTACTGCGATCTTGAAACCTATCCTGTCAGGATCAATGAGAATGGAGAGATCGTCCGGGTGATCGAGATTTGGAGAGACATCACGGAACAGCTCTCATCACGTTGGGAAACGCGGATCAGGGAGCTGAAGACCGACATGGAAAAACTGGTTCAGGAAGATCGATTGATATCCCTCGGAAAGCTCGCCGCGAGCTGCGTCCATGAAATCAACAATCCCATCCAGGGCCTGCTCACCTTCTGCGTGCTCATGCAGTCCATCGTGAGCAAAGGCAAACCCACCCCCCATGAGCTGGGTGAATTCAACCATTACCTCAGCCTCATGAGCAAAGAGCTCGAACGGTGCGGAGCGATCGTATCCGGACTTCTTTCCTTTGCCAGGGAATCCGTCATGGAAGCCAGGGAATTGGACCTGACAGAAGTGATTGAACCCGTTCTCTCCCTGACCCGGCACAAGATGGAGCTTCAAAACGTTACCCTCACGCTCGACTTCGCCGGGGAACCTCCGGTGATCCGAGGGGACGTGAATCAACTCCAGCAGTGTTTGCTCAATTTGATCTTCAACGCCATCGAGGCCATGCCGGAGGGTGGAGATCTCAAGGTGATCCTGAAACCGGACGACGCGGGCAAAGAGGCTTTGATTGTCATGGAAGATTCCGGATGTGGAATACCTGAGGAACACCTCGACAAGATCTTCGATCCCTTCTTCACGACAAAAGAAGAGGGCGAAGGCACCGGGCTGGGGCTCTCAATCGTCTACGGCATCGTGAAGCATCACGACGGCAGGATTGAGGTTCACAGCAGGAAGGGACAGGGAACAACCTTTACCCTTCATTTTCCGCTGGCCCATGGATAAGCCGGAGCAGGGCGATGAATGAGACCTTGAGAATCATGATCGTGGATGATGAATTGATCGTCCGCGAATCCCTTTACCACTGGTTCAAGAAGAGCGGCCACACGGTGGAAGCCGTCTCCAGCGGCATGGAGGCTCTGGGGATCCTGGAGAAAAAACCCTTCGAAGTCCTCTTTGTGGACATGAAAATGCCCCGCATGAACGGCCTGGAGCTTTTGAAACGCGTTAAGGAGGACTATCCGGATACCCTTGTCATTATCATTACCGCCTATGGTTCCATCGAAACCTCCGTTGAGGCGATGAAGCTTGGAGCAAGCGATTACTTGTTGAAACCCTTCAAACCGGATCAACTGGCGCTCGTGCTCGAAAAAATCATGCGTGAACGGAAGCTGACTTCCGAATGTCACTATGTCCGGGGGCTTCTGGAAGAGATTACCCGATTCGACAATATGATCGGCCAGTCGCCGCCCATGACGGCCATCTTCGACCTCATCCCCAAGGTCGCCCGGAGTGAATCATCCGTGCTGATCTCGGGAGAAACCGGAACGGGCAAGGAATTGGTGGCCAAGGCCATCCATGCCGAGAGCTTCCGATCCAAAGGCCCCTTTATCGCCATGAACTGCGGCGCTCTTCCCGACGCTCTCTTGGAGAGTGAACTCTTCGGCCATCAAAAAGGCGCCTTCACCGGCGCGAATCAAGCCCGCAAAGGATTCATTGAGGTGGCCTCGGGCGGGACGCTCTTCCTTGACGAGATCGGAGAGATCAGCCCGAAAATGCAGGTGGATCTCTTGCGGGTCCTGGAAGAGAAAAAGATCATCAGGATCGGCGATCGAGAGCCGATCGATGTGGATTTCAGATTGCTGTCCTCCACCAGACGAGATTTGGCCGAGGAGGTTGCCTCAGGTCGGTTCAGGGAAGATCTGTTATACAGGATCAAGGTGATCACCCTCCACATCCCTCCCCTGAGAGAAAGAAAAGAAGATATCCCGCTTCTGGTTAAGCACTTCCTCAACAAGTACAGTCATGAGACCGCCAAACAGGTCGACCGGGTCGCCCCTGAGGCCGTTGAATTCCTGAAGCGTTACGGGTGGCCCGGCAATGTGAGAGAGCTCGAGAACGCCATCGAACGCGCGGTCGTGCTTTCCAAGTCCAGGACGCTTGGCCTAGAGGACTTCTCCTTCATTCAACCTTCCCCGATCCACTTCGGGAGAGGGCGGACCCTAAAGGGTGTGGAAAAGGATTATATTCAAGCCGTTCTTGAAGAGCAGGACTGGAATGTCACAGAGTCGGCCAAGGTCTTGGGTGTCAACCGGGTCTCTCTTCATAAGATGATCAACCGCTATCAACTGAAAAGACCTCCCTGACCGGGGTGTCCACTGAATGACCTTTTCCGAAACCTATTCGTTCATGAATCTCAAACAACCATGCATCGGTTTGGCACCCCTGGGCGAGCTGCCTGAGGCGGCGCTCCAGGGTGTCGCCGCCTTTATCAGGACCCATCTCAACCTGGAGGCCCGGATCCTACCCCCTTTTCAAAACCCCACCTATGCCTATGATCAAAAGCGAGGACAGTACAATGCCGCCACCATCCTTAAGGCCTTCAAATCCATGCCCTTTGACGATGGTCTTGATAAAGTGATCGGCCTCATGAATGTGGATCTTTTCATTCCCATCTTCACCCATGTCCTGGGAGAAGCGAATGAGGGAGGGAGATATGCCCTCGCTTCACTCTACAGGCTGGGCAGGAGCGCAGATCGAGTTCCCGCTTCCATGGATCAAATCATCGAAAGATTGGTCAAGGTGGCTATTCATGAATTGGGCCACCTCTTCGACGTGGGTCACTGCCTGAACAAACACTGCCTGATGCATTACTCGGGAAATCTCGCCGACCTGGATGCGACATCCCTCGCCTTTTGCGACTACTGTGCAGATTTCCTGGCTTATGCGATCAGGCGGGAACGGCTCCCAAATCCTGAACGTCAACCTTGACGGATTCGTAAACCCCCATGACGTAGGCGCAGGCCACCCCCGCGCATGAATACGCCAAAGGCGTACAAGAATGTAGGGTCGGGGTTTATGAGAACCATGCGAATTCGGTTTTATGGTTCCGTAGGGAACGGGTTCCATCCCGTTCCGAGGATCGGCACGGAGGCCGATCCCTACAGGGCCACTCGCCCGGCCGGTTCATTTTCACTGTAAAAAGTTGAAAAAGGGCCAACACGCATGAGAACACGTCGTCCTCGCCCGTCGGTCCGGTGGCTTAACATACGTTAATCAATCTTAACATCCCGGCGCTTACCCGGCCTGGAGGCGATCGGCGACTCACCAATAAAGCGCCTCTGTTTCACACAGTTGGTGCAAGAAAAGGGAACACCCTGTTTTTGGCATGGATCCTGCTTTATTCCTTGTCAGGAATCAAACGCTCCCGGTTGCTCCTCGCAGAGGAGACATCGTGGGAAACATGGATGCGGGAGGTGTGTCATGGCAGCGAATTTCAGGATCACGGTGCACCAAAACTCCGACAACCTGCATCTCAGGCTGGATGGAGATTTCGATGGCAGCTCGGCCTATCTGCTCCTCAATACGATTGAAAAGCGTTGTCATTTGGCCTCAAGGGCTTTCATCCATACCAACGGACTCGGGCAGATCGACCCGTTCGGATCCTCGGTTTTCAGAAATCACCTGGGTGGTCTCAAGCCTTGCAGGCACATGCGATTGCAGTTTACGGGGGCTCATGCGGAAGCCCTTGCGCCTGACTGAACCCCTTCATGCAAAGGCAGTCAATCCCCTGTCATTGAGAGCCCGGCAAGGGATCTGCGGTGCCTATGATTGCAGCGCCTTTTTCGAGGTCGTTGCAAGCATGCGACTGTCCGCCCCGGTTTTGTCCATACCGGCTTTGCATATCGCTTGATCGTGAAAGGCACGGGTATTGATTTTGCGCTTGGGCGGGCTTCATATGACGGATTTTTGGCATTGCCGTCCATCGTCCTTGGTTCATGACCAACCTACCTCCTTAAGCCCGCCCAAGCTTTTGAAAGCGGTCCAAAGACCCTAGAGACTGGATATGCCGATTTACGAGTACCGCTGCCGGCAATGCGGCAACCTGTCCGAGTATCTCGTGGGAATCGGGGATGACAACCCCATCCGGTGCAAACACTGCGGCAGTTTGCACATGAGCAGGATTCTCTCGGCCGCATCTTTTACGTTGCCGTCGCCGCAGCGTGCTCCAGGCCGAACGTGCTGCGGCAGGGAAGAACGTTGTGAGCGTCCCCCCTGCTCCGAGGGAGGAGCGTGCCGAAGAGATTGATCAAGGAGACTCGGATTGATTGCATGAATGCGCAAACGCTGCTGCCTGAACTCAAAATCAGGTTCCAGGAATATGTCCGGCAGTTTTCTTCCGACGATCCGGTGGTTCAGCAAAATATCGATTTGAAGGCGGAGCATACCCGGAAGGTGTGCGACGCCGTTAAGGACATTGGAGCAAGCCTCGATCTATCCAAGGATGATCTTTGCCTGGCCGAAGCCTCGGGGTTGCTCCACGACATCGGCCGGTTCGAGCAATACCGCCGATACAGGACCTTTGCCGACGACCGGTCCGAAAACCATGCCTTGCTCGGCGTCAAAGTACTAAAGGCCGACCGGTTACTGGAGGGCCTTCACCCTGCGGCGGCCCATATCGTCCTTCGGGTGGTGGCAACCCATAACCGGGCGGCCCTGCCTGCAAGAGAAGAGGAACGCTGCCTCTTTTTCTTGAAGCTGCTCCGGGATGCGGACAAGGTGGACATTTGGCGGGTGGTGACGCAATACTATCAAAACGCGGGGAAGTGCCGGAATCGGTCCATTGAATTGGATCTTCCGGACATAGACAGGATCTCGCCCGAGGTGTATAAACGCTTGATGAAGGGCCGGCCGGTCCAAATGGCCGACCTCCGAACCTTGAATGACTTCAAGCTGCTCCAGATTGGATGGATTTACGACGTGAACTTCCCGAGGACGTTTCGGATCGTCCAAGAGAAAAAATACCTTGAAATCATCCGGGATGCCTTCTCGGGGCAATCCTCTTCCATCGTGGAAATCTATGGGCGGGCTCTCGCATTCCTGGAGGCAGGGGCTTCAGGGGAAAAAAGGAGACGATGAACACCTACTTGGACTGTATCCCTTGTTTTTTCAAACAGGCCCTTCTTGCCGCCAGGGCTGCCACAAAGGATGAAGCAAAGGCCAAAGAGGTCCTTGACCGCGTAGCCCGATTCATTCCCATCATACCCTTGAACAGCTCGCCTCCTGAAACGGCAAGGCTCGTCTATGCCGCGGTTCGAGAAATCACCGGCGTGGCCGATCCTTTCAGGGTTCACAAGGAAAAGAGCATCGAAAAGGCCCTTTCTCTTTACGGAGAACTGAAATCCATGGTGCACGGATCCCGAGATCCTTTGCAAACCGCGGTCAAGATAGCCATTGCGGGGAACGTCATCGACCTGGGTGCGAATCCGGATTTTGACCTGGAAGGGGAATTAAGAAACCTCTCCAGAGACGAGGTGGCCGACGACCAATACGATCGCTTCAAGCGTTATGTTGAAAACGCCAGAACCGTTCTCTACCTGGCGGACAATGCCGGTGAGACCGTCTTCGACCGGATCCTGATTGAAACCATGGGAAAGGAAACGGTTTACGCGGTCAGAGACGTTCCGATCGTCAACGATGCCACCATGGAAGATGCTCAAAGGAGCGGACTCGGCCGGGCGGCTCGCATTGTTTCCTCCGGGTGCGACGGGCCCGGAACCATCTTGGCGAGATGCTCCCCGGAGTTTCTGGGCTTGTTTTCTCAAGCGGATCTCATCGTGAGCAAAGGGCAGGGGAATTTTGAGACCCTTTCAAGCCAAGAAGGGCCCATCTTCTTTCTTCTCAAAGTCAAATGCCCGGTCATCGCCCGGCATCTCGGGGCAAACCTAGGAGACCCTGTTATAAAACAGGCTCCTCTCTGAAAGCATTCGCTCTACGGCACGCGATTTGCAATCCATCACAGCAGGTGAGACGACGAAAGGAGGGTATCATCATGCCAAGAGGAGATGGAACGGGCCCGAGAGGCCAGGGACCGGGAACAGGCAGAGGCGGAGGTGGCCGGGGTCGGGGCGGCGGCCGGGGTCAGGGCGGGGGCACGGGCCAAGGCCGTGGAATGGGACGAAGCGGCGGGTTTGCAGCAGGACCGGGCGGGTATTGCGTTTGCCCCAACTGTGGTGAAAGGACCCCCCATCAACTGGGCAGCCCTTGCTATCAGCTCCAATGTCCGAAGTGCGGCGCGGTCATGACGCGGGAATGAGATCGGGGTCGCTCGGAAAAAATAGACCTGGTCATCATGGGCACCCATGGCCGCAAGGGGATGGAGCTCGTGTTTTTTGGGAGCGTGGCAGAGAATGTGGTGAAGAAATCGCCCGCTCCCGTCTTGACCGTCAATCCCTATAAGGTCCAATCATCGCGGTGATTGGAGGAGCGATCTCGCATGGAAAGCAGGCAGGACAAATGGACTTGTGCACGGTGCGGGTATACAGCCGACGGCAGGTTTGAAGGGGATATCTGTCCACAGTGCGGCTTGACCTACTGGAAATGCGCTCATTGCGGTTTCACCATCACCGCCGGAGTCCCCCCGGACGTCTGCCCGGAATGCGGAGAAAAATGCAACTTCATCAACATCACCTGCTACACGCCGGAGTGCGGAGGGCCTGGTCACATCGATCCGCGTCTGTAGATGTCAACTCAAGGCCGGGGCAAATTTGACGCATTCGTAAAAAGTCCGCAAACCCTGTTTTTCGTCATTCCGGCGAAAACCGGAATCCAGGAATACCAAGGAGTTCTGGACCCCGGCTTTCGCCGGGGTGACGACTTTACCGACTTTTTACGAACTCATCAAATTTGTCTCAAAACAAAGCCCGCGCTCAGAAATGATCGTGAGGAGGACATGGAGAACACCTTTTGGACGGCCCTGGGAGCCAGTTCTCTCGCGGCACTGGTTACCTGTGCAGGCATCTATGTGATTCGCCATTTCGAGCGATGGGGCCGCAACAACAGTATCTATTTCATCTGCTTTGCCGCCGGGGTCCTGATATCCGTCTCCTTTTTGCACATCATTCCCAAAGCCTTTTCCATGAATCCGAATGCTCCCATCTATTTATTCGCCGGATACCTCAGCCTGCACCTCTTCAATCGCTTCATCAATGCCTTTGTCTGTGACAAAAGCTCCGATGAACACTACGGCCTGGGGCTCATCCCCATGTTCGGGATCGGCTTTCACTCATTCATCGACGGCTTCGTCTACTCCATCACATTCACCGTCAGTGTATTTACAGGGCTTCTGGCCGCTACCGGCATGGTGCTCCACGAATTCCCCGAGGGCATCATCACCTACCTGCTGCTCCTTCGAGCCGGTTTCAGCGAGAGGATGTCGCTTTTTCTCGCCTTTGCGGCCGCAGCCCTGACCACCCCTGCAGGCATGCTGATTTCACACCCCTACATCAGCCGGATCAACGAACCTTTCCTCGGTGCGCTCCTGTCCTTTTCTGCAGGCGCGCTGGTCTATGTGGGGGCCACCCACCTCTTGCCTCAATCCGAAGCGGAGCACAAAAAATACAGCCTTTTTGCTCTCGGTGCCGGAGTTCTCGTGGCTCTGATTATTGTTTTCTCGAAAGCCTAGGCCGCATCCACGGCCATTCGCGCCCTTGGACCGCGTCCACCCCCATCTTGCCGGGACCGATTCCCTTTCCGCGCCGGCATGCTCAATGGTCTTTAATAGATGTTAAAGTATCTTAACACCCTGTGAGAAGCGAATTCAAATGGCATGAAGGGATTCAAAACCATAGCGCCCGCTATTCAGGCAGTTAAGATGGCGGGAGGTAAGAACCGATTCTTGGCATGCCTCCTGCTTTACTCATGGGTGAGGCTGTTGAAGACTGCGCGCCTTTCAGCCGACCTTTGCGGCAGGTGAGAGTTCATCATCGGGACCGGAGCACTGTTTCGAGACGAAGGGGGTCATGAAAATGCGTTCGCAGCGCTCGGGGAACTTTCAAGAACCTGATGCCTATCCGCTCAAGGAGAAGCGGGATGAAAAAAAAGCCGACAGGCCTGCCTGGCAACCCGGGAGATGAAAAAGATCTCCAAAATGCCTCTTTCTGCAATTTCGTGATTGACAGCTTGCCGGTCGGCGTCGTAACGGTCAATCCGAAGAGGATCATCACCAGCTTCAACCCCTGGGCCGAGACCCTCACCGGGTATTCCGAAAAAGAGGCCTTGGGGCGCTACTGCGGAGACGTCTTGCAAGGGGGCATGTGCAAGCTTCATTGCCCGCTGACCACGGCCATTTATCGACGCCAGCCCGTCCTGCAGACGGAGACGACGATCCAAAACAAAGCCGGGGAAACCATTCCCGTCAGAATGCATACCGCGGCCCTGCTGGACAACAAAGGCGACCTGATCGGCGCCGTGGAAGCCTTCCAGGATATTTCCTCTCTGAAGGCCATGGAGCGTGAAAGGAAAAACCTTATCTCCATGTTCGCCCATGACATGAAGTCTTCCCTCGCGATTATCGGGGGATTCGCGCTCCGGCTCTGCAGAAAAGCCGCGGACTTGGACGAGACAAAACAGAGCGACTATCTCGACATCATTCAGAGGGAAGTCCACAGGCTGGATTCCCTGGTCACCGATTTCCTTGAGTTCGCCCGTTTGCAGACCGGCCAACTCAAGCTTCATTTTGAAAGCACTTCCCTGGACAAGGAAATCATGGAGCTTTTCGACGCCTATCAATCCAGGGCCATGCAGTCGGGCATCAGGCTGGCCCTGCGAAACCCCAAAAGCCTGCCCCCCATTGAGGCAGATCCCAAGCGCCTGAGGAGGGCTTTTACCAACCTGCTGGATAATGCCTTTAAATTCTCCACACAGGGCGGAACCGTCACCCTCTCTACGAAGGAAACCGACCGGGAGCTTCTGATCAGCATCATCGATGAAGGGAGGGGCATTGATCCGGATGACCTGCCCTTCATCTTCGACATCTTCCGCCGGGGAAAAAGCGCTGAAGAAAAGGCGGGCGAAGGGATCGGCCTGGCAACCGTCAAAGCCATTGTGGAAGGCCATGGTGGCAAGGTGACGGTCAAGAGCAAGCCCGGACAAGGGTCGACCTTCACCGTCATTCTACCCAAATTCGGGCGCCCGAAAAGGAAAACGTTGAACCTCTGACCCCGCCTCAGCCTCGCGGGGCGCAACCGCGCAAGCATACCGTCAACACCTTGGAGCGACACGATGTCAAAATTCTCTTTGGACGTTCTGGAAAAACGGGTTTTCCCCTTTGTCGGGACAAAGGATCCGGACGTGATGCTGGGAGCCGCATTCGGCGAGGATGTGGCGCTGACCCGAATGGGCGGGGAAATCCTGATCTCCCACGTGGATCCCATCGTCGGCGCCATCGGCAACATCGGCTGGCTGGCCGTCCATGTGGCATGCAACGATATCGCCACCCGTTTATTTCCGTGAGATTCGGGGTGAAGAAGACGAATTAGCCCGCATGTGGTCGCTCTACCCCAGGAGGGAATAACCTCCGCAATTCGCTCACCGTCATCGGCGGCCTAACGCGCAGGCTCCATCAGAAATCGAGCGACCATGATCCCGACAGAGAATACATCGGGATCATTATGGAGGAGGTGAAGACCTTGGAAGAAAAGGTCTCGAACCTCATCAAGCTCGGCGCCGGCGCGTAGATGAACAGGGAAAAAATCACCTTTTGGGTGACGACCGCCGATCCATCGCCGGATAAGGGTATTTGGAGGGAGCTTCGCGGCTCCAAGGCCGATGGCGTTCAACTTTCTCAGGGGGGCCGGATTCCATGGTCTGCAGGTTTCCCGGAATCACGATCAGCATGGTTGCATGCCTGGTTTTGTGGTGCACCGCCTCGAGTCCGAGTGGATCCCCCTCTTCAGACGCCTCGCCTCAGCCCGGCAATCCAAAACAGATGGAGGCAACCATGACCATTCTTTACGACAACAACCCCTTTGACCCGCGCCTGAAAACGGCATGGGGATTTTCCTTTTTGATTCAGGGATTGGAAAAGACCCTCCTTTTCGATACCGGAGGCGACCCCTACACCCTGCTCGAAAACATGAGGCACCTCGGCCTCGATGCCTCTCAAGTGGACGTCATGGTCCTTTCCCACATTCACGGGGATCATACGGGCGGACTCGGTGGGCTCCTTGAAAAAAAAGCCCGTGTCGCCGTCTACGTGCCCGGTTCCTTTCCCGAGAACTTCAAAAAAGCCGTGCGGTCATTCGGTGCCCGGGTTGAAGAGGTGTTTGAGCCTCGAGAGATCCTGAGCGGTGCCTATACGACCGGAGAACTCGGGGATGGGATCAGGGAGCAAGCCCTGGCACTGAAAACGGCAGAAGGTCTTGTGGTCGTCACCGGCTGCGCCCACCCCGGTATCGTGAACATGGTTCGAAAAGCGAGAGAGGTCACCGGGGAAGACAGGGTGCACCTGGTGGCCGGTGGTTTTCACCTGGGCGGTGAACACCCTTCCAGAATCGAAGCGATCGCCGAGGAACTTCGCCTCCTTTCCGTTCGGCAGGTCGCCCCTTGTCACTGCAGCGGAGACGTCGCCCGAAGGGTGTTTAGGAAAAAATTCGGGCCGGACTACTTGGAAAGCGGCGTGGGCAAAAAGATGGTGCTGCCGGCCCTTGACGCAGGCCGTCAAAAAGAGTAAGGACCAAGCTCGATGAACTCGTAAAAAGTGCGAAAACACCGTTTTGGTCATTGCGAGCGAGGCGAAGCCGTTCGGCCCCGAGCTCACGGCCGAGGGGCAATCTCGTAACTAGCCCGATATCCGTGGGATTGCCATGCCGCTTCGCGCCTCGCAATGACCGTGTGGGACTTCTTACGAGGCCGTCAGACTTGAACAAAGGCGGCTTGTATGGAGAGAATCGGAAAAGATCACTACTATCTGAACATCGCTGAAGAGGTTTCAAAGCGCGGGACCTGTTTGCGGCGGAACTACGGAGCCGTTATCGTGAATCGGGACGAGATCGTTTCCACCGGCTACACGGGCGCTCCCCGGGGCGCAAGGAACTGCGTGGATATAGGATATTGCCTGAGGTCCAAAATGAAGGTGCCCCCTGGAGAACGATACGAACTCTGCCGGTCCGTCCACGCAGAAATGAATGCCGTGATTCACGCATCGAGGAAGCACGCCCTGGGCGGACGCATGTATCTCGTGGGGATCGACGCCCAAGATGAAGAACCGATCCTGGACGGCGCCGAACCTTGCAGGTTGTGCAAAAGGGTCATCATCAACGCCGGCATTGAAGAGGTGGTAACGAGAAACAGAAAGGGAGAGCTCCTCATTTACAGGGTTCAAGATTGGATCACGGACGAAAATATGGCTTACGGGATCGATTCGACCGGGAGTGACTCATAGACGAGCTAGTACCCCGTCTCAAAAGTTCTGCACCTGAAAACGGCAATCGTAAGTTCTTGAATTGTGCTTCCTATTGAACCCACTTCCTGGAGACACGGAAATTCGAAGCACGAAATCCGAAACAATCTCAAAACGACACACAATTTATGCGACATGATACTAAGCCCCGTTCCAAAACGACCGGGGCAGGGATGGCCGTCCCTGCCAGGTCCTGGACAATTTGAGGCCGAGCTTCCCTACGATACGGTTCGCCTGAGATCGATTTTCAGCTTCTTGATCCGGCTCCACACCGTCACTCTCGAAACGCCGAGCAAACGGGCCGCTTCGGACTGGTTTCCCCCCGCCTTCTTCAAAGCGTTGACCAGGTCCCTTTTCTGGATGTCGGCCGCGCTCGCAGCAAGGCGCTGGGGCCTGCTGCGGTGTTCAAGGCCTCGGGTGATGTTGGGAGGGAGGTGAGAGGCCTGGATCAGTGGCCCATGGCACGTGACAAAAGCGTATTCAAAGGCGCTGCGCAGTTCTCTCACATTCCCCGGCCAGTCATAGCTCATCAGCACGGACATGGCCTCATCGCTGATCCCCTGGATCGGCTTGTTGCTCTTGAGCTGAGCCCTCCTGAAGAAGGCATCGGCAAGCAGGGGGATGTCTTCGGCCCGCTCCCTCAGCGCCGGCAGCCTCACGGGAATGACGTTGATCCTGAAATAAAGATCGTTCCGGAACGACCCTTTTTCCACGAGCGACTTCAGGTCCTTGTTAGTTGCGCTGATGATGCGCACGTCCACCGCGATGGGCTTGTTGTCCCCTACCCGCTCGATGATCTTTTCCTCAAGCACCCGAAGCAGTTTCACCTGGGTCGAAAGGGGGAGATCGCCGATTTCATCCAGAAAGATGTCCCCCCCGCGAGCGGCCTCGAAGCGGCCTTCCCTCGACCGGTAGGCCCCGGTGTAGGCGCCCTTGACATGCCCGAACAGCTCGCTTTCGAGCAGGGATTCGCTCAAAGCCGCGCAGTTCACTTTGACAAAAGGCTTCCGGGACCGGGGTCCCGTCTCGTGAATCGCTCTGGCCACGAGGTCTTTTCCGGTGCCGCTCTCTCCCAAGATGATCACGGGAGCATCGGACTCTCTGGCATTGGCGATCAAGTCAAATGCTTTTTGTATGGAAGCGGAGGCTCCGATAATGCCGTGAAATCCGTCTTCGGCCCGGAGCTGACGCTGAAACGCGTCGATCTGATGATCTTTTTGGACGATCTCCGTGATATCGGTCAGGGTCTCCACGGCGCCGATGACCTCGCCTTTGGCATCCCGCAACAGGGAAGCGTTCTTCAACACATGGATATACCGCCCATCCTTTCTCAGCAGGGTGCACCGGCTCATCTTGAGGCTGCCTGTCCTGAACAAAGCGCACCAGTGCCCTTCCTGCCTGTCCCGGGCGATTTCGCACACATCGCAGTTCAGTGCCGAGCAGGGCTTCCCTACGAGGTCCTTCCTGGCGTAGCCCGTAATGGCCTCCAGCGCATGGTTGATTGAAACGATCATGCCGGCCCGGTCCACGACCATCAATCCATCCTGGATGGTGTTGACCACCGTCTTCCAGTAAGTGTTCAGTTCCTGCTCCAGCATGGGCGACCCTTTCTTTAATATATGTCAAGCATCCTTAACATCCCTGCGAAAATGACGCAAACAAAAATTTCACACCTCCGACCATACCTTCCGATTTTCAGGCACTTAGCAAAGAAGCTGGGGGGGCACTTTGGTTGGCATGCAATCTGCTTATTACCATGTCAGTCAGAGATAGAAGGGTTCTATTCACCATAAAAGGAGGGGATCATGGAAAATGCGCAAGAAGTCAGGGTAGAGGATTACACCGACCTTTGCGGCCACATGGCAGCCCGTCCCTTGAAATTTGTCAAGGACAGGGACGGCTACGGATGGCTCTGCGACAAAAACACGGACCCCGATCGGGACCTTAGGAAGCAGGGGTGCTGGCGGTGCGACGAAATGGCCTTTCCGACCGGTGACTGATTCCAAAACACCCGCCCCATGATCGCATCTGAGGGGCCTGCCTCAGGGGCAGGCCCCGGCTTCCGTGGAATGAACATGTGTTAAGGATGGGAAAAAAACACAGAAAAAGCCATTCTCTGAAAGGCTCTCGATCCGAATCCGGAGTGGATCATGTGCTTGACTTGAGAGGAATGATCATACCCCTCACCTTGCTGAAAATCACACAGGCATTTAGGAATATCGATGCCGGAGAAACCATGGACATTGTCGGATCGGATCCGGATACGAGACGGGATTTCTTGAAGGTTTTGGGGGCCACTCCCTGTGAAGTGCTTCATATTAGAAGTGAAAAAGGCGGCTATCTCATTCGTCTGAGAAAGGGAAGAGCCCGGAAGGAGGCCTAAAAACGATGGCAAAAGACGCAATGGAAGATCTTTTTAAACCCATCTCCCTCGGCCCTATCAAGCTGGCCAACCGGTTCATTTTCCCGCCTGTCAAGCTGGCTTACGGCAATCCCAACGGCACTGTGACAGACCGCCAACTGGCTTTTTACAGGCAGATTGCCCAAAATGGACCGGGTCTTGTGGTCCTGGAACCCGTCGCGGTGACCCCGGAGGGCAGAGAACACCCCAAGCAGCTCTGCGTGCATCTGCCGGAATCCGAGGCAGAGCTGAAAAAGATCGTCGACGTGATCCACGACTGTGGCCGCCTGGCCTGTCTCCACCTGAGCCACGCCGGCGCAGCAGCCAATCCCATGGCCACAAAAACCAAGCCGGTGGCACCTGCAAAGATGACGTGTCAAGCCAGCGGGCAGGAGTCTCAGGCTCTCACGATCCCGGAGATCGAGGTCATCCTCAAGGGGTACCGATCGGCTGCGGAAAAAGCCGTCAGGGCCGGATTCGACGCCATCGAGATCCAGGCCGGACACGGCTACCTCGTGTCCCAGTTCCTGAACAGGAACATCAACAAACGGGAAGACGCCTATGGCCGGGAACGATTGCTCTTTGCCGAAGAAGTCCTGTCAGCCGTAAAGGAGGGCGCCCCGGCCATTCCCATGATCGTGCGCATATCGGGCAACGAGATGTCGCCCGAGTTCGGGATCAGCGGCGAGGACCTCTCACCGTTGCTGAAGCTGGCTGAAGAAAGCGGGGTGGTCGCCTTCCATGTGGGAATGGGCCATGCCTGCTTCAGCCCCCCATGGTATTTTCACCACGCCAGTCTGCCCCTGAAGCCTCAGGCGGACGCACTCTCCCGGCTGCGGGAGCAAACGTCGCTCCCTCTCATTGCCGCGGGCAGGATGGGGAGAAAGGATCGGATTCTTGAAATCATGGGCCTTGGCCTTGCCGACCTCATCGCCCTTGGAAGACCCATGGTTGCAGATCCGGGTCTCCTGGAAAAATGGCGCACCGGATCGGATGAGGACGTCCTGTATTGCGGTTATTGCCTCCAGGGTTGTCTGCACCGGGTGAAGAGCGGAGAGCCCTTGGGCTGCAATGTGAACCCGGAAATCGGGATGCCTCCTCTCGGCCCTTCGGAGCATCCCTTGAAGGTGCTGGTGGCAGGAGGAGGACCCGCAGGCATGAGTGCAGCTCTTTACATGACCCGCCGCGGGCACCAGGTCACCCTGGCCGAGAAGACGGATCGGTTGGGAGGGCAGTTTGCCCTGGCATGGCAGGCACCCGGCAAGGAGAACATGAAAGAGGGGTTGGCTGGCCTGGAGCAGGCTGTCAAAAAAAGCGTCTTTTCCATCCACATGCACCGGCCCGTGGACGAAAATCTCGTCAAGGAGGTCGGGCCGGCCCTTCTCGTGTGGGCAACCGGGGCCGTTCAAAACATTCCCGACATTCCGGGGCTTAAAGATCAATACACCATGACGGCCGTCGAGTATTTCAAGGGCGAGAAAGCGGTCCATGGGCCGAGAGTCCTGGTGATCGGGGCCGGACGAACAGGCCTCGAGATTTCAGAGAAGCTCGGCAAAGAAGGGTATGAGGTGGTGGCCACGAAGCGGACCGATCCCATTGGAAGCATGATGGAGATGATCACCCGGAACCTGGCCCTGAAAAGAATTGAACAGATGCCCAAGCTGACCTTGATGCCTCACACCACGGTCCGAGCTTTTTACGCCGGGAGCGTTGACATTGAGCAGGACGGCGTGGCCATGTCTCTGGAGCCTTTCCAGACGGTCATCTTGGCATCAGGCATGATATCGGCGCCCGCACCGGAGGAAAACATCCGAAAAGGGGTTCGTGAGACGACCATCATTGGTGACGCCGCAGAGGTCCTGGATGTTTTCAGCGCCATGCAGGCAGGGTACCGGCTGGCGCTTCGCTATTAAAAACCAAACCCCCGGCAAAGCGCCGGGAAAAGCATGTTCCCCAGGGAGGTGTTTGCATGGATGACCTGTCCTTTTCCCAGATCGCCGTTGTTTCCTGCGGCACCTTGAGCCTGGAACTGAACCGGTTGAAAGAGGAGGGGTTCCTCGACACCAATCACTTGTTTTTCACAACCCCCGGTCTTCACGAAGACCCCCGTGAACTCGAGCGGCAGCTCCTTCACAGGATCAACAAGGCCAAGGATAAAACCGACAAGGTGCTCGTGGTCTACGGAGGGAAGTTCTGTTACGTGAACGCCGCGGAACCCACCCGGACTATGCGAAGGATCATTGAGGAGCAGGGACCGAAGGTGAGGAGAGTAGAGGCCACCCATTGCATGGACATGCTGGCCGGCGAAGCGGAGCGGGAAAACATTGCGCGGGAAGTGGCCGGTGGAGAAAAAGTCTGGTGGATGTCGCCAGGCTGGATCAAGTTTCGCCACCACGTTTTCAAGGGCTGGGACCAGGGCCTGGCCAACGAGAATTTCCCCCGCCACACCGGGGGCGCTATCGTGCTGGACGGCATCGGGTATGTGGAACAGTATATGGCGGAACACCCGGAGGATTTCCTGGAATACTCGGACTGGATGGGGATCCCTATCCAGTCCTATCCGGTCACCCTGGATCGCTTCAAATCCCTTCTCCTGGAACAGGCAAGGCAACTGGTAACAGGCTAGCTTTCGGAAAAGCCGAAAAACCTTGAGCATGGGAGCTTTCTGAGAAGTCCGCGATCGGAAGGACGACGTCCCATGACACGGAAAGGAGGTGAGAAACAAGAGGTTCGATCCGCGGAGGGGTTAACATCAAACGTTTCATTCAGCCAAAGGAGGTCGAGTATGCCGAGTTTCGTCATTACAGATAAATGTGACGGTTGTAAGGGGCAAGACAAGACGGCTTGCCTGTACATCTGCCCCAATGACCTGATGGCCCTGGATAAGGAAAGGATGAAGGCCTACAACCGGGAGCCCGCCATGTGCTGGGAGTGTTACAACTGTGTCAAGATCTGTCCGCAACAGGCTATCGATGTCCGGGGGTATGCGGATTTCATGCCCCTGGGCGCGAGCGTGGTTCCTCTCAGAGGTTCGGAGGACATCATGTGGACGATCAAATTCCGGGACGGGAACGTGAAGCGGTTCAAGTTCCCCATCCGGACGACCCCTGAGGGCTCTGCATCACCGGATGGAAAGTTCGCTTACGGCCCCGGAACCCTGAACGATCAGTTGCTGGCCACGGAGCCTGCCTCATTAAGAGCCGAACAACTGTGGACCCTTAAGAAATAGGAAAAGGAGGTGAGACATTATGCAGGAATTCCCGGTTAGAGAGATCACGACGGATCTTTTGATCATCGGTGGCGGCATGGCGGCGACCGGTGCGGCTCTTGAGGCAGCCTACTGGGCCAAGAAGCACGGGCAGAAAGTCGTCCTGGTCGACAAGGCCGCTTTTGATCGAAGCGGTGCCGTGGCCATGGGCCTGTCCGCCATCAACCAGTATGTGGGCGAAAACACGCCGGTGGACTACCTGAGCTATGTCCAGCAGGACCTCATGGGGCTTTGCCGCCAGGACCTGGTTATGGACATCGCCCGTCACGTCAACAGCTCGGTCAACATGTTTGAAGGATTCGGACTCCCCATCTGGAAGGACGCCGAAGGCAACTACGTTCATGAGGGCCGCTGGCAGCTCATGATCAATGGAGAATCCTACAAACTGATCCTGGCCGAGGCGGCCAAGAACGCCATGGCGACCCTGGGGAGCGACGGCGAAATCGTCGAACGGGTCTTTGTGACCCACCTCCTCCTCGACAAAAACAACAAGAACCGGGTAGCCGGCGCCGTGGGAATGAGCGTCAGGGAGCCCTATGAGTTTCATGTCTTCAAGTGCAAGGCGGCCCTGGTCGCAGCCGGCGGCGCGGTCCATGTGTTCAGGCCCAGGTCCACCGGTGAAGGACTGGGCAGGGCCTGGTACCCTCCCTGGCAATCCGGGTCCAGTTCCGCGCTGATGCAGTTGGCCGGAGCTGAAATGACGTCTCAGGAGGTGATCTTTATTCCCACCCGATTCAAAGACGGTTACGGTCCTGTCGGGGCCTGGTTTCTCCTGTTCAAATCAAGGGCTACCTCGGCCAGCGGCACGGATTACATGGCCGAAGGATTCAAGGAGGGCGGAGAACTGCATCATTGGCTTCCCTACGGCGCGGTAAAACCGATCCCCACCTGTCTCCGAAACCATCTGATGATGAAGCAGATGTACGTGAAGGGGGACGGCCCCATTCTCATGCAGACGCAAGAGGCCATTGCAAAGATCGCCTCCACTTCGCCCGACGAGAAGACGAAAAAGAAGAAACTCAAAGAACTCGAGGCAGAGGCGTGGGAGGACTTCCTGGATATGACGATCAGCCAGGCCATGCTGTGGGCCTCGAAAAACATCTATCCGGACAAGGGGCCCTCGGAAATCGCGCCCTCCGAGCCCTATTTCATCGGCTCCCACTCCGGGGCCTCGGGCGCCTGGTGCAGCGGCCCGGAAGACCTTCAAAGCGACGACTCCAAGAAGGAATATTTCTGGGGCTACAACCGCATGAGCACCATCCAGGGCCTTTTTGCAGCCGGAGACGGGGTGGGCGACTCCAGCCACAAGTTCACCTCCGGTTCCTATACCGAAGGAAGGATTGCGGCCAAGGCGGCCATCAAGTTCTGTGTGGAGAACCCGGAGATGCCTTCCGTGGACCAGGCCAAGGTCGACGAAATCAAAAAAAAGACCTATACCCCGCTGAAGCTCTATGAAGACCACAAGGACTACGCGGTCAGGGATACACGCGTCGGGTACACCTACTCCGAAGAGATCAATCCCAACTACATCGATCCGAAGATGCTCATGTTCCGCATCCAGAAGATCATGGACGAGTACGCCGCAGGCTGGGGTTCTCAGTACACCTGCAGCGCGACGACCCTGAAGATCGCCCTGGATCTGCTCAAGTACTGCAAAGAGGACCTCGACAAGGTGGCTGCGAGGGATATCCACGAACTCATGCGATACTGGGAAAATGTCCACCGCCTCAATGTGGCGGAAGCGCACGTGCGGCATAAGCTTTTCCGAGAGGAGACCCGGTGGCCGGGGTATTATTACCGCTCCGATCACCCCAAGATGGACGAGGAGCACTGGGGCAATGTGTTTGTCAATTCCAAATATGACGCCCAAAAGGATTCCTGGGAGATGATCAAAAGGCCGAACATTCGATTCGTCAAGATCGAGAAGGTGGTCGGCATGTAACCTCGGGCGCGTCACCCTGAGCGGGCCACCCGGGGTGACGCGTGATTATTTCCCGGGCATGGAGGAGGAAATCATGTCCACGAGCACGACTGTGACGAGGTGTCCCCACTGCGGAATGCCGATGAAGAAATGGCGAACCCCGCAAGTGCCTTTTGCGGGCAGCACGACGTGGAGCAGTGAATTCTTGTACGTGTGCTTTAACGATGAGTGCCCCTACTTTGTGAACGGGTGGGATTGGATGTGGAACAACTACCATCAATACGTCTCCTACCGTCATATGCTGGATCCGACGACAGGAATTCCGAGTCCCATCGCGGTTTCTTCCGCCGACAGCCTGAAGGAGATGATCATCGAGGAATGACATCCTGGTATCATGCCTCAGCAATGGTGTGTCACGCTTTGGCAATTTGGTTTCTCTTCTAATCACGGTGATTCGAGCACTAAAAACCCGAATATCGAAATTCGAAATCCGAAACAATACCAAAACTGCAATTTTCAAAACGCCCATCAAACCATGGCTGCACCAGACCTTCTGCTGTTTTGGTCATTCGAACTTGAGTCATTGGATTTTGTTTCGAATTTCGAGTTTCGGATTTCGGATTTCCGGGTCTCTGGCTCGTGGGTCAAATAGACGGCTTGCGCCAAGATTTTAAATGGCCATTTTGACGAGCAGAGCTTTTGAGACACGGCACTGGGGGATGCGCATGTTTTCCATGGAGTTCGACCATGAGGCCCTCGACAGCCTGCCCCTGCCCGACAAAGAAGGCATGGACCGGATTCTCCTGATTCTCAGGACAATCTGCATGGCACGGATCATGCCCTATTTCAAAAACCGAAGGGTGGTTGACCCCACGGTGGTTGTCAGGATTTCCGAGTGCCTGGCAATCCAGAGATGGGAGGATGAAAACAACCAGATCTCCTTCGTGAGTCAGATCACCCTTGAACACGACCGGTGGGTCATTTTGATCCACGAACGGATCTTCGATTATTTTGCCTTTCTTATCCCCAGCGATCCCGATTCCCGATTGGGAGGAACGACCTCCGAAGAGGGCAAAATGCTCGCGTTCACGGAGTTCTTTCTTCGCCACCAGATAGAGCACTTGCTTTACCCGCAGAAGCCCCAGCGTGAGGTCATCGGTTCGGACGTGGTCTTTGCCATGGAAAAGCGCGTCAAGGACCCTACCTTCTACCGGATGCTCAGAGCCGCCATGGCCGATGAAATGAACGGGCTCAGAGGATCCTGCTACCTTGAGCTTTTTAATGCGGCCGAGCAGGAGCGGCCCTATGACCACATCATCGCGAAAATCTTCAACGGCTACGTAGCCCGCTTGTCCGAGATCCCGGATGCATGGCTTTCAAGCCTGTTCCCCATCCTGAAGATGGATCTGAGAACAAAGCTCTTGGAAGAGTGCTACCGGAAGAGCCGCAATACCTCCTATTCCTTGAAGAGAAGAAGCGCTTATCTGGAAAGGGTGATGCGACTCTTCGCGGTGGCTGTAAAACATGATGAAAAGGGAGCGCGAGAGGTTTTTCACGCTTTTATGGATCGCTGGGGGCTCATCTATCTGTTCCATGAACTGGATCTTCCGGAGATGAGTCTGGAAAACAAAAGCGAGGAGGAGATCTTCGGGGTTTTCAAAGAAAATGTCGAGAAATTCTCCGCTGAAAGCATGCAGGTTCCGCCTTCAACCCCTCCGGCCGCTCCGCGGATCGAGGCCATACAGGCCACAAGCCCTGTAAAGAACCTCAAAGAGCGCATTGAAGAGGCGCGAAACAATCCCCTCTTTCCCCGCCGGGCCATGGACATCATCGAGGAGAACAAAACCGCCGCGGTCGGGCACAGCGGGCCCAAGTATACGGAGCTCATCGAGACCCTCCTCGCCATCCCCTGGGGCAAGATGCAAGCGATCGAGGTCGATCCCAAGGCTTTCGAAGAGGGTCTGAACCGAACCCACTACGGACTCAAGAAACCCAAAGAAATCATCTGTGATTTTTTTGCCAACCTGATCTGGCGCTGCAAGCATCCCCGCAAAGATCAGGAAGAGAGTCTTTATCGCACCGGCAGTGCCTTTCTTTTTGTCGGTCCGCCGGGTGTGGGCAAGACTTCCCTCGCCATCTCCATTGCCAGGAATCTGGGGGTTCCCTATCACAAGATCTCGCTTGGGGGAATGCGGGATGAGGCGGACCTCCGGGGACACGGTTTCACCTACGAGGGATCGAAACCCGGGGCCGTGCTTCAGGGTCTGATCAAGATGGGGGTGATGAACGGCATGTTCATCATGGACGAGGCCGACAAGACGGAAAGATTCGCCATCTCCACCCTCCTCGAAATCCTGGACCCGGAACAAAATCATCTGTTCCACGACAAGTACACGGAAACCACCTTGGATATCGACCTGTCCTGCTGCCACTTCATCCTCACGGCCAATACCCTGGAGACGGTCCCACCGGCCGTCATCAACCGCTGCGAGGTGGTTTTCCTGGACCGTTACAGTGTGGAGGAAAAAATCGCCATCGCCCGCCAATACCTCATCGAACGGGTGCGACGGCGTTATCGAATCAGCGAAGTGCAGATATTCTTTGACCAGGATCATGAGGAGGATCTCCTGCGATACCTGGTCAAGACCTACACCCACGAGCCGGGGGTACGGGAACTTGAGCGAATCATCCGGGCCCTTTTTCTTCGCATTTTCCGAAAAGAGGTCATGATCCAGGGTAAAAACCATATCAAGATCACCCGCGTCAAGATTAAGGAATATCTCGAAACGCCAGGAATGCGCTTCAGGATCAACGACGAGGACCGGGTTGGAGAGGCCCTCGCCCTTGGGGTCAATCTGGAAAGGGGGATCGGATCCATCATCCCCATCCAGGCTACGCCCGTATGCATCGGGCAGGAAAACGGCGGGGTTTCCAAGGGCTATCTCAGCATGGTGGATGCCACCGGCAACATCGAAAAGATTCTGGATGAGAGCCGGAAAGTGGCCATGACCGGTATTCTCTACTGCGGTCAGGAACTGAAAATCGACTTCAATGAACTGAAGGCCCCCATCCATCTTCACCTCATGGGCGCCTCCACGCAGAAGGACGGGCCATCCGCCGGAGGCGCCATTGCCCTGGCCCTGGCATCCCTTCTCTCCGGGCACCCGGTGCGACGGGATCTGGCCATGACCGGTGAAATCGACACCCAGGGTCGAATCAGGGGAGTCGGCGGACTATGCATCAAACTGGAGACGGCCTACGACGCCGGGTGCAAAACCCTGATTATCCCCAAGGAGAACCTCTCCGGCGAAGAGGGCATTGAGAGATTGCCCGAGTCTCTCAAGGCTGAGCTTCAAATCCTGGGTTACGAATGCTGGAAGCAGGTCCACGAGCCCTTCGACTACGAGCACCACATCCTCCAGGTCGTCGCCGTCGACCATATCGTCCAGGCCGCCGACGTGGCCTTCATTTACGACAAGGAGCTGGCGGCCCTGGCAGACCGCTTTGTCCCTCACGCCCGGGCCACGGCCGAAACCCTGATCCCTGTGCGCAGTGAGGCGGGTTCCTGTGTGCACCTGATCAAAGACCCCCGGGAAATGGATGCCGAGGCCGTGGAAGAACCGCTCTGGGAGGGCCGCCAAACCGTTTTTCTCTTGAAGCCTGAGGTCAAAGGCGATCGCGTGACCGGATTTCCGGTCCTGGAAAGATATTCGGAAGCGAGAGACTTTCTCCTGTCCTCTCTTCGCGTCCAGTCCATCATTCAAGACATTGTAACAGCCTGCGCACAAAAAGGCTTTGAAGCATGTCGGGCGTCGCTCGTAGCCCCGTTTTACTTGTTGAAAGAAAGCGGGCTGATGGAGGGTTCTAAAGGGATCAAGGTGTTTGCCGACAATTACGCGATCCAAAGGGTCAAGCTCAAAAACTGCAAGCCCCTTCTCAACCGTGCCTACTACTACCTGTCCCATCTCTCCCCTGCGGAGATGGATGACTGTTTTTTCCTCCATAAACAAAACGGCATCTACGCCGTGGATCTCGATTTCATTCCGGAGAAGTACCGGCTCGACGTCAAGCGTGCAGAAACCATCCTGAACGCCTGTTTGAAGCGCTGGCTGAGCGTGCTCGAAGATTCCATCAAGGAACATCAACCCTCTGAAGTCAGATGCCTTGGGGCATCGGAGTTCATGGATGAAGCCCCGGCGCCCTATCGTTAAGGGATGAGGGGATCTTCCCCTCTCGGTCGGAAAAATACTTGACCCGCCATCGCCTCTCCGCTATGAAGCATTTTGAAATCCCATGAGGTCGAATCCGTTCAAACAGGCTCTGGCCGACACCCTGCGAAGCTTCAGGAGGAGCCTTCCCATCCTCTCAGCCATGTTGCTGCTCCTCTCCCTGGTCTCGGTGGTGGTCCCCAAGACCTTATACCACCGGATATTCTCCGGGAATATCCTTTTGGACCCCCTGATCGGCGCCGCGGCCGGGAGCCTTTCTGCAGGCAACCCTGTGACGAGTTACATCATCGGCGGGGAGCTGAAGATGCAGGGTGTCAGCATGCTCGCAGTCACGGCATTTCTTGGCGCATGGGTCACGGTGGGCGTGATCCAGTTTCCGGCAGAGGCGCTTATGCTGGGCAGGAAGTTCGCCGTGGTGCGCAATGCCGCGAGCTTTGTTTCGTCCCTGGTTCTCGCCCTCCTGACCGTGTGGACCCTCGGGTGGATCTGATGTTTGAACTCAAAGAGAAATTGGAAGGCGGTGTCATTCTCCTGCTCCTCAGCGCGGCCGCCTATGTGATCCTGGGTATCCTGGACCTGCCGTCGGCGCACAAGGCCCTGGCAGCCTTCGGAAGGTTGGCGATTCAAATCATTCCTGTTCTCTTGCTCGTATTCGGCATCATGTTTCTTTCCCACTGGCTGCTTGGGCAAGACAGGGTGGTCCGTTTTGTGGGTAAAGGCGCCGGGCTCGGAGGCTGGATCTTTGCTGTTGCAGGCGGAATTCTCTCTTCAGGGCCCATCTATATGTGGTACCCTCTTCTGAGCGATCTCAAGGAACGGGGAATGAGCGATCGCCTGATTGCCGCTTTTCTCTATAACCGGGCCGTTAAAATCCCCCTGATTCCCATGATGGTCTTTTATTTTGGATGGTCTTTTACGTTGGTTCTCTCTTTTTACATGGTTCTGTTGTCGTTGGCCAACGGCGTTGTTGTAGACCGGTTGGCAAGAGGCGGGCAAAGATGAAAATCGCCGTCGCATCAGTGGGAAAAGATGAAGGTTCCCAGATCAGCCCCAGGCCGGGCAGAGCCCGGTTCTATCTGCTTTATGACAGCGAGGGAGCCCTCATGGAGGTCCTCTCCAATCCGTTCAGTCGCGGCGGAGGTGGAGCCGGCTTCGGGGTGGCAAAAATGCTGGCTGACAAGGGTGTGCGTATCGTGGTAGGCGGGGCCTTTGGTGAGAAAATGGAAGAGGCCTTGAGGCTACGAGGCGTGAAATACCGAGAGATGAGCGGAACCGTCATGGAAGGCGTTCGACGCGTTGTGCAGGAAGAGACGCAAGGCGCATGAAGGCCCGCACGAAGCGCATCCTCTCAAGGTTGATGGCCTCCTAAAAAATTCCCTCCACCCTTCGATACCTCAGGGTGAACGGCTTGCAGCAACCTTAGGTATCCGTTTTTTCGTTCATGGTGATGTATAGAACCATGAACGGAAAGGCGCGAGCTCACTTTTTGCGACTCCATCAAGATTCCCGGAGGCATGATATGCATCGAATCGATGCGATTTTGGAAAACTATGAAAGGGACTTGCAGAAAGCCACCGAAGGACAGTGCAAGAAAATCAGCCGGTGCACGGAATTCAGGGAGAGCTTCAAGAAGGAATACCATGAAACGTACGCGCACACCTTGGCCGAACTGACCCGGAAACTCGCGGCAAAAGGCCATCAGGCGGAGGTCAGGGAAAGGTCCGCTGAAGCCCTGCATTACGGCTTTGCTCTGTTCCTTATTCCGAGGCATCTCCTGAGTCCTCCCGTCGACAGGTTTCATCCGCTCCACCTGCGCTCTTCCATCGCGTTTGTCGCAAACGAGCACACCCTCTCCATCGACGTCGAGTCAGAAGTCAATCCAAACGTGGAAAAAGGCGAAAAATCTTCCATCGAAAAAATCCCAAGATCGCAATTCAACGAGGAGCTCATGCTCCGGAAAATCGGCGAGTTCCTCGAAAGAGTCTTCAATCAAACCATTCTCTTGGATTTCCGGCAAGCGTGATGCAGGAATCTTCTCCCAGCCAAGATTCCAAGGTAGACCAGGAGACCAAGCTCATTGGAAAAGTCGCTCTCTACGCTTTCTTGTTGAACCTGGGCCTTGCGGTCATGAAGGGCTTCCTTGCTTCTTTTTCCGGCAGCCTCGCCGTGACCGCGGGGGCCATTGATTCCGCAACGGATGCCGTAGCCTCCCTGGTGCTGTTCGCAGGGTTGAAGCTTTCGACAAAAAAGACACCCTCCTTTCCCCTCGGCCTTTACAAGATCGAAAATCTCATTTCCGTCTTTGTGGCCCTGTCCATCTTCTTCGCCGGCTACGAGATCGCCCGGGAAGTCCTGGCCGGGGCTTCCGGCCCGCCCGAGATCTCGGTGGTGGTGGTTGCTTTGCTCCTTCTGGGCGTCGTGGCAACCTTTTTTTTCGGCCGTTACGCCCTCGCCGTGGGGCGACGAACCGCTTCGCCGACCCTCATTGCCGAAGGCCGGCATCGGCAGGTAGATGTCCTTTCTTCCATCGTGGTGCTGGTCTCGGTGTTGCCGGGGTATTTTGGATGGGACCTGGGCTTTTACGGCATCTCTGTCGATGAGGTTGCAGCCGCCGTGGTCCTCCTTTTCATCGCCAGGGCCGGATGGGAATTGCTTTCCGACGGCATGCGGGTCCTCCTCGACGCCTCCCTTGATTTCCAAACCCTGGACCAGGTCAGGGCCATCCTGAATGGACACCCCATGGTCGCCAGAGTCCATTCCCTGATCGGGCGGAATGCGGGACGTTTTCGCTTTCTGCAGGCAAGCATCGTGGTGAGAACCGGAGACCTCGAGAAAGCACACCGCATCAGCCAAGACCTGGAGGAGGAGATTTACAGGAAAGTCCCGCACGTAGAAAGAGTCATGATCCACTATGAGCCGGAGCCACGGACCCACGCGCGAATCGCCGTCCCTCTGGCAGACCCTTCAGGACGGCTGAGTGACCATTTCGGCGAGTCCCCTTATTTTGCCCTGGTGAGCGTCCGTCTCTCCGATCGCCGGGTTGAAAAAAAGGAAATCGTTGAAAACCCGCATAAGGACGTTGAAACGGCCAAGGGGATTCGTGTGGCGGAGTGGCTGGTGGGGCAGAACGTCGATCACGTTGTGATGAAGGAAGACCTCTCCCGAAAAGGACCGGGATATGTCCTGTCCAATGGAGGGGTGCAATCGAGCGTCACTGAAACAATCGACCTTGACCAGGCGATTCAAGAAGCCCTTTCCGTTCAGGGAACCCATTGAAGCAAAGAGGTCCCCATATGAAACGCGACCGTAAAGAGACCGCCAAGAGGCCAGCGGATCATGAGAGTTTGGCCTTCTACAAGTTCATTGTGGACAGTGTCCCGACCGGCGTCATCACGGTAGACCGGAACCTCAAGATTACTGGATTCAACCCCTGGGCCGAGCGATTGACGGGCTACGGCGCCGAAGAGGCGATTGGAAGTTTTTGCGGCGAAATTCTTCGGGGAGGCATGTGCGACACCCATTGCCCTCTCAGGACGGCCTTGAGCAGCCAGGAACCCATGTCCCTGGTGGAATCCACGATAAGGGCCAAGAGCGGGGAAACCATTCCGGTCAGGATGAACGTGGCCGCGTTGTTCGATGAGCGAGGCAGCCTCATCGGGGGGGTTGAATCGTTCCAGGACATTTCAGCCCTGAAGACCCTGGAACGGGAGAGAGCCAACCTGATTTCCACCTTTGCCCATGACATGAAATCCTCTCTCACCATCATCGGCGGATTCGTCATCAGGCTCCTGCGCAAGACCGAAATCGTCGATGCCGAAAAAGAAAAAAGGTATCTCGAGATCATCCAGGAAGAATCCGGAAAGCTGGACAAACTGATTTCCGACTTCCTGGAATTCGCCCGGCTCCAGACGGGCCGGTTGAAGCTCCATTTCAGCACCCTGTCACTGGACAAGGAGCTCATGGATTTGTGCGAGGCCTATCAGCCGCGGGTCACCGATCAGGGGCTCACCCTGGAGCTCAAGCAGGAGGCCGCCCTGCCGCCTGTCACGGCCGACGGAACCCAGTTGAGAAGGGTTTTCACCAACCTCATCGACAACGCCGTGAAGTTCTCCCAAAAAGGGGACGGCATCGTTGTGTCAGCCACGGGGGATGAAACGGAGATTCGCATATCGGTGAGAGATCAAGGCGCGGGCATCCCATCCGAGGAACTCCCACACATTTTCGACGCTTTTCACCGGGGCAAGGTGGGAGCGAAGGTGGAGGGGTTCGGACTCGGTTTGGCTGCGGTGAAGGCGATCGTAGAAGCCCACGGCGGCAGGGTCCTGGTGAAAAGCGAAGCGGGAAAGGGTTCCACCTTCACGGTGGTCCTCCCGGTCTCCTCTCCCCAAAGCGCCGAGCTTTCATGATTGGCAGGCCGGCGGTCGACGCCTCACCGCTACAGATTTCCCTGCAGGCTTCATGAACAGTCCATAATGATTTTCACGCGCTCAAGCCCCCTCACCCTGCCCTCTCCCCCAACGCCTTGGGGGAGAGGGCAGGGTGAGGGGGACCGGACTGTCCATGGTATTCTTGGAAGATTAATCTGCCTGCTCATCCGCCTTGCGGTTGTTTCGGCGGAGAGATTTCAGCAGGGATGGTGGTCACCGGCAAGGTTACGGTAAACGTAGACCCCTTGCCTTCCCGGCTGGTGACCCGTATTTGCCCCCCGTGTTTTGCAATGATTCCCTGGGAGACGCTGAGGCCGAGCCCGGTGCCTTTGCCTTTTCCTTTGGTGGTGAAGAAAGGATCGAAGATTGAACCGAGGATATGCTCGGGAATGCCTGTACCGAAATCGATGACTTTGACGGCCAGGTAACTCGGATCATCGGCCGCGAGAACCAGGATCTCTATTTTTGCGCCCTTGGGCGACGCATCGATCGCGTTCAGGATGAGGTTTAGGAAAACCTGTCTGAGTTGTTGGCTGTCTCCGTGGACGCGGGGGAGATTTTCCATCGCCTGGAACGAAACCCGGATGTTGGCAAGTTTGAGTTGGTTCGAGGCTAAATCGATGGTGTCCTTGAGAACCTGCTTGAGGTCCAGCGGCTCCACTTGGGAGCTGCTTTCCCTGGCAAAGTCCAAAAGGTTGCTGATGATGTCCTTGGATCTCTTGGCCTCGCTGATCACGTCTTCCACCATCTCCTTGCGTTCCTCGTCGGCCAGCTTTTCATAGTCCTCCAGCAGCATGTGGGCGGTCAGCGTGATGTTGTTCAAGGGATTGTTGAGTTCGTGGGCCACACCGGCCGTGAGGGTTCCCACGGCCCGCATCTTGTGTGATTGGATCAAAATGGCTTCGCGGTTTTCCAGTTCCTGAATCATGTCATTGATGCAAATGGCAAGGTCCGTGAATTCGTCCCGATAGGACCGGGCCGGCGTGATGGGCGTAAAGTCGCCCGATGCGATGCGGCGCGAATAGGCGGCGAATCGATCGATGGTGCCCAGAATCCGGCTGCCCAGAAGGTATGCGTTCAGAGCGATAAAAAAGAGGAGAAAAATCAGGGAATAGATGTGAATGTTTCTGGACCGGCGAAGCGCTTCGGACACGGCCGTCTTTTCCCGGCTCATCAGGTCCTGGGCAAAAGAGATCATTTGCTGGCCCTGCTTGCGCAATTCGAGTTCGATATTGTTTTTTGTGCCCGGGGAAACCTGATCGCCTTTCTCCGAATGGTGCAGATCCACCAGGCGTTTCAAGAGTTCTTCATAGAGCTTGAAGTTGGGCACCAGAAAGCCTGGGTCGTTCTTTCCCAGGACCTTTCTCAGTTCCGGCTCATTTCGATCAAAGATATCTTTTGCCCTGTAGATGTTTTCAAGAGCGTCGCTCAGATTGGTTCCGTAAAGGAAATAGTTCTTTTCAAAGCGACGAGCCTGCTGGATCTCGGCCACGTAATCATTGACGACTTCAAGCATTCGGAGTTTTTCTTCGACCTGATGGCTCGTGCTCATCAAGAGGATTGCCACCCCGGCGGTGAATAAGAAAATCAAGAAAAAGGAGACGAAGATCTGGACCCGGAGACTGATGCGCCGGCGGGCGAGAAGCGCCCGGCGTGCCGATTCCGCGGCTTTCAGGTGCTCGTAATGCCCTTTGAGGATGCTTTGAATTTCGGGCTGGCTGTTTTCGGCCGATGAAACCTCTGAATTCATGGTTTTTGCGTCACCCCGTTATGAAGGTTCATTTATCAGGCCTTCCCCGAAGTCGATGGAGAATCCCAGGGCTTTGGCGGCCTTGGCAATCACCTGCCTGAGATCGTCGGGCTTGAAGGGCTTGGCGATGAAGTCGAAGGCGCCTTTTTCCATGGCCTCTCTTGCCAGTGCCATCATGGCGTAACCGGTAATCATGATGACTTTGGTACGCGGAGACTTCTTTCTCACATGTTCGAGGACCTGGATCCCGTCGATCTCATCCATGCGCAGGTCCGTGACCACCACATCGAAATCTTTTTGGTCGATGCGCTTAAGGGCCAGGGCCGGCGCCTCGAACACCTCAACGTTGCAGCCGATTTTGGCCAAAGCCGGTTTGAGCCTTTTACCCACGATGGGTTCGTCATCCAAAAGCAGGACTTCCAGTTGCTCGGGCATGCTTCCCTCCTGACCTCCCCGTTCCCCACAATCGGGAACAGGTCAAAGATGAATGTTTACGGCCTGCAAGTCAAAGAATTTTGATGCTCCGGGTCCCGTGAAACGCCGTCCCTATCGGAAAGACTCCGCGGCCTGACGTAGGATGTCATTGACCACATGGACTTCCACATAGTCGACGCCCGGGATGTTTCCGGCCAGTTCCTTGATGGCCTTGGCTTTTTTTTCCTTCTCTCGCTTCAAAGCCACGGTCTCTACGATCAACGTTCCTCGATTGGCGCGCACCCTGGCCCCGGGGAAGCGATCCATCAGGACTGCCTTTACCCTGCTTGCCAGGGCCAGGTCCTCCATGCAGTTGACCGAGTAAGTCATAGGCTTGAAGCGCGCGTAAGCCGCGGTTTCCTTCATGATCTTGACAGCCTCGTCCTGATCGATCTGAGAGAGGCTGATGACCAGGTCATAATGGGACGGATCCGTTTCATCCAGGCCGAAGGCCTCCATGGACCAGCGCCGGCCGGCCTGTTTCTCCCTTTCGAGAAGTTTCTTCGCTTTTTCAGGGGAAAGGCCGTGCGAGGAGGCCAGTTGCTCGACCCGCTTTTCAGGATCTGAAAGGATGCGGACTCTCAGCACGTGCGAAACCCCCAAGACATAGAGATGGGCCGCGAGGCCCTGGCAAACCACGTTGTCCCTCAGGAGTTGGGATAGCGTGGCCTCCTGGATGTACGCCAGGTATCGCTTCCAGAGCTTCGAGGTCATGCCCACGAAGGAGGGGGTTTGATCAAGGGCCTGATGGAGTTTCGCCTCGGGCACCTTGTACCGGTCGGCTGCTTTCGCCAGGCTCTCCCTGCCCACATGGTCGTATCCCAAAACCCCGGCCGCGGATTGGGCGATCGCTTGTGCGGTCTGATGAAAATCCGAAGAAATGATGATCACAGGCATGAGACAATCCTTTCTGTTTGCAGGTTCCAGGTTTTTCCCGCGCGGTGGCCGGGTCAGACGGCATCCGGCGGAATCGACGCCCCTGAATGAACTTCGACGTTGTTGATGCCCTCGATGTCGCGGCTCAGGACCTTGATCTTTTCCCGTATCTTGCGCGCAAGTCGATCGTCACCCCTGGTGAAAACAAGGACGTTTCCATAGTCACTCGTCACGGCCACCTCCTGACTGAGGCTTACCAGGGCCGCTTTCACCTGGCTGGCCAGGGCCAGGTCGTCCATCTTCTGCCGGGATTCCGCGGTAGTCTTGAACTGGTCGCGGCCCGCAGCGTCACAAACAAAATCCACGGCGTCCGATACCGTGAACCGGTCGATATGAATGACGAGATCGTAGAGGGAGCTGTCCCAGGGATCGGCCCCGTAAAGGCTCTGGGTCCATTTTCGGCGTTCCTGATCATCCTTCAGGATCATGGACCGGGCGTCTTGCTCATTGATTTTCTCCTCTTTCATCACGCTGAGCACCCGGTCCGCCAGATCGGCGATGATGCGAACTTTGAGCACGTGGGGCACGCCTTTGAGCAGGAGATGTCCGGCAAGGCCGTGGTAGACGACATTGTCCTCTCGCACCAGACGGGCCAGCGCACTCTTATAATAGGCGATGTAGGCTAGCTTTCCGCCGCCGAGGCGCTCCAGGATGGAGGGCGCATCGTGGATGGCCTTGACCATCCTGATCTCCGGGATGTGGTAAATGCCGCTGGCCTCAAGGATCACTTCGCGAGAGATGCATCGATATTCCAGACGCGCAGCGACTCGTTCAGCCACCTCCTTGCCCTTGCTGTAAGAACCCCTGGAAATTGTAATGATAGCCATTCCTTTCCCTCTTTCTAAATGAAGGGTCAAACCCCGTAGATCACGTAAATAGCCGCGATCATCACCAGGATGAAAACCATGCTGATGATTCCGCCCGCCTTGACAAAATCGGTGCTGCGATACCGGCCCGGCCCCATGTAAAAGGCATTGACCTGGTGCGTCGGAAGGATGAACGAGTTGCTCGCCGCCAGTCCCACGACCAGCGCGGCCATCCGCGGATCTGCGTGGGCTGCGACCGCCATGTTCACCACCAGGGGGACCAGGAGCACGGTAGCCCCCACATTGGAGATGACCAGGGTAAAGGCGGAAGTCAACAGCCCAATGATCGCAAGGAGCACGATGGGCTTGACCGTGCCGACCGCGGCGAGCACGGTGTGGGCGATCCAGGCGGCAGTCCCTGTTTTCTGTGTCGCGATACCCAGGGGGATCAGCCCTGCAAGCAGGAAGATCGTGCGCCAGTCCACGGAATGGTAGGCCTCATCGATGCTGAGCACCCGCGTAACGATCATGCCCAGGGCGCCCGTCATGAGGCAGACGGAAAGCTGCACCTTGAACACCAGGATCATCACGAGGGCAACGGCAAACCAAAGGCCGGCAAATAAGGCCTTTTCAGGCCGCATGAGTTCGACGTCCACGGGCGTTGTAAAAAGCAGCGAACCTTCCCCATGAAGAAATTGCAGCCGCTTCCACGTTCCGTGCAGAACGATCGCATCGCCCACCCGCAGCACCAGGTCCCCGATCTGGGCCCGATAGGTCTCCCCTTCCCGGTAAACAACCAGGGGCGTCACCTGAAAACGCTCCTGAAGGTTGATCTGTTTCAGGGTCTTGCCTTCCAGGGGAGACCGGGGCCCAACAACGGCTTCGACCGTGCCCGAGGTCTGGGTTCCTACATCGTCCTTAAAGACTTCCAGCCTTTCTTTGAGAATCATTTCCTCGCTTTCCGCCATGCGCTTGACGTCTTTGTCCCGTCCGAATACCACCAGGTCCACGGATGAGCGGATCACGTCCTCCGGTCGCGGCGAAATGATCTTGTAATCAGGAGGCTCGGTCGTTGCCACGACGTTCACCAAGTAGCGCCGTCGCAAATCCTCGACCCGCACCGCCTCGCGGTAGTGGGTGAAATTCTCCGGCGTCTGAAGTTCATAGAGCTCACCGATCTCCTGCAGGAATTCGTCTTGCGCGGGTCTCATTCCGTCCTCGGCAGAGTCACCATCATGCGAGCCCTGGGGTAAAATAAAGCGGCCGAAAAGGATGAAGCACAGGATCCCGCTCAGCACCAAAGCCAGGCCGACGGGTGTCACATCAAAGAGGCCGAAGGGCGCCAGATTGAAAGGGGCGAGGAGGTCATTCAAGAGGATCAGGGGGCTGGAGCCCACCAGGGTCACCGTGCCCCCGAGGATGGCGCTGAACCCGATGGGCATCAGGAGTTTGCTGATGGGGATCCTCAAAGTCCTGCTGACGCGCTGAATCGCGGGGAGAAAAAGGGCCGCTGCCCCGATATTCTGCATAAAGCTGGATATGGCCGCAATCGCAAGCGAGATGGCTACGACGATGCGCGAAGGGCTTCTCCCCGCTATTTTGACAATGGGCGCCACCATGTTGTTGATTAACCCGGTCTTATCCAGACCCGCTCCGATAATGATCACGGCGATGATGGAGACCACCGCATTGCTGCTCAAACCGATGAATGCCTCCGTCGGAGTGACGAGCCTCAAAAGAGGCAGGGCTACCATCATCAGGATGGCGACCACATCCACCCGGACCCACTCGACGATGAAAAGAAAAACGGCAAGCCCGATCATTCCCATCACCAGAATCATTTCCGTCGTCAAAGGCTGCATGAATCTCCGCTCTCCTCAAGTCTTGCCGTGCTGTGCCGGCTGTCCATGGAACGCGCGTGGAGGTCTGTCCTTGCTGCTCACTGCAAGCAGAGGGCACTCCAAATGGTCGACCACCTTGCCGAGCCAGTGGGTTTTTCGCTGCCGCATCCCCTCGGGCAGCTCTTCGCCGCTTCCCCAGATGAGCGCATGAAAAGGCTGCCTTCCTGCCAGAAACTTCAACAGCTCTTGCGCGGCGTCTCCAACCCGAAGGGCCACGCTCACTGCAATGCCCTTTTTGAGAAACTCCGAGGACAGGTCTCCCAGGGTCCGGCCCACACGGGCCTCCAGCGTGCGCATGGTATTTCGCTTGGAACCCACGAAGGCATGGTCCTGGAAAGCCATCTCCACGAGCATGAGGAACGCCACTTCCGAATCCATGCGCAGGGCCAGTTCACGGGCGTAGGCAAGCGCCTCCCCGCAAATTTTCTCGTTTTCAAAAATGACCAGGACTCTCTGAAACACAGGCTTTCCCCGTTCGTTGCACCCCTTGACCTAGGGCAAGAGCCGTGCCATCAACCTGATTTTGGGATAACCTGTTGAGGTGAAAGGAAAAAGGCCATTGACGGGAAAACCACACCACGGCAGGGGCGTGTTGCATGATGCAACATCCCTTCGACAAGAAGGCAACGGGGAAGGCAGGAGGACCGACGGGATCGTTTTGTTGCAGGATGCAACGACCCTATTGCAAGGACGAACGGATCATTCCAGGCCGTACTTCTTCATCTTGCGCCAGAGTGAAGCGCGATCGATTCCCAATATTCCGGCAGCCTGGGTCCGTACCCCTCCGCTGAGATGCAGGACATGGCGGATGTAGTCTCGTTCCAGCTCCTCCAAGTTCAGGAGCTTCTCTGCAGGCTTGCGGTACGAGTAAAGTTCCACCTCGGCCAGATCGGGCGGCAGGTCGCAGACCCGGATCACCTCGCCCTGGCACATGGCTACAGCCCGCTCAAGGATGTTTTCAAGCTCTCTCACGTTCCCGGGAAAAGCATAGTTTTCAAGAAGGGCCATGGCCTCCTGGGAAATGGCCCTGATCTTCCTCTTTCCCTGTCGGAGGTGTTTTCCGAGGATATGGTAGGCCAGGAGCGGGATATCTTCCCTGCGCTCGGAAAGGCTCGGCAGATGGAGGGTCACCACATTCAGGCGAAAGAAAAGGTCTTGACGAAAAGCGCCGGCTGCCACGGCTTCTTTGAGGTCTTTGGCCGTGGCAGCTACAATCCTGACCTTCAGCGGCGTGGGCCGCGTACCCCCCACCCTGATGATCTCTCTTTCCTGGATGACCCGGAGCAGTTTGATTTGCATTGAAAGGGGCATGTCGCCGATTTCATCCAGGAAGAGGGTCCCTCCGTTCGCCGCCTCGAGCAGACCGGGCTTTCGGCTGGTCGCACCGGTAAAAGCCTCCTTTTCATGACCGAAAAGCTCATTGGCGATGAGGTCGTCACTGAAAACCCCGCAGTTGAAAGCGACAAAAGGACCCTGGGCGCGGCCGCTGTAAGCATGAATGGCGCGGGCGGCGAGTTCCTTGCCTGTGCCTGATTCCCCGTGGATGAGCACATTGCAGTCCGTGGGTGCAATCCTCCGGATCAGGTCTTCCACCCGGACTATGCTGGGGCTTTCCCCGATGATCACGGGACCGGACGAGGATCTCCCGACTTCACCCCCTTGGCTCAAAGTTTGTTCCCGGAGGAATTTCTGTCTCAGGGCTTGGCTCACCACGCCGCGAACCTGATCCGGAGTGAATGGTTTGGCGAGGTAATGAAACGCGCCTTGTTTGGTGGCTTCAATTGCGCCGTCAAGAGAAGCATAGCCCGTGACGAGAACGACCTCGATATTCGGGACAAGACGTTGAGCCCGAACCAGCAGTTCCATCCCGTCGAGGTGGGGCATTCTGATGTCGCTGATGATCAGATCAAAAGAATCTTTTTCGAGGCGCTGGAGCGCCTGGACCGGGTTCGTGAATGTGGAAACCCTGTGGCCTGATTGCTCCAGGATGCGTCGCAGGTATTTGAGCGTCAACGGCTCGTCGTCAATGACGATGATGCGGCCTGCAGACTCGTTCCGGTCGTCTCGCCGCTCCGGCGGGCCGTTTTGCGTATCAGAGGTCATGCTTTGAAAATAGACCAAGCCCGTGACTCTGTCAAGGAACACCCAGATGGTAAAGGCAGGCTATTCCCTCTCCCCCGACTACGTCGGAGAGGGCCGATCCCCTGGGCGACGACCATTTTCCCCCTCTCCCCCGAATACGGGGGAGAGGGTCAGGGTGAGGGGGTCAAGGCAAACAGGGAACCCTACTTTCATTCGGAAGGCTTGGACTCGAGCTCCTGGATGCGCTTGCTGATGCTCTCCAGATCGCCCTTGATGGCATCTGCCTCGTTTCTCAGCATCTGAAGTTCGTCGTCAGGGCTCATCCCATAGGGATTGCCGTACATGGGGTTGTACGCGGGGGCATACGCAGGGGCGTATCCCGGACCCCATGCGGGGTAAAAACCCCGGCCGCCATAGCCGCGACCGTATCCGCGGCCCCAGCCCGCGCCGAATCCTCTTCGCAAACCACGTCCCCGGCCGTAACCTCGACCATAGCCGAAGCCTCTGCCGTACCAGGGACCCGCACCCGCATAAGCGGGGTTGCAAAATCCACGTCCTCCACCGGTCATTGGACCGGCGCCCATCGGTCCTGTTCCATCAAATCCTGGCATGTTCCTTTCTCCTTTCATAGTGCTTTGTTTCTTCTGCCTTATCAGCCGGCTCAGATCCCCGCCGGCTGAACCCTTTGACACAACCGTCATGCAATGCCGATAGATTGATCGCAATCATTTGCGGCCCCTATGCTCAGATCGAGGGTGATCTATGACTCATCTCCTCGCAGGATGCTCAAAAGCATCCGGATACAAGGCGCCCGACATCCCGAGGAGTGAGTCGTACGTTCGGTACGTCGCAGCGACGAGGGATAAGGGCAACGCAGTAGATGGGTGCTTTTCAGCATCCTGCTAATATCCTCCGCGCCAGCGGCGGCCGTGTCCTCCTCGTCCTCGGGGAGGCATTTCAAAATGGCCTCCCTCGATGCGGAGGATCTTGCCCATAATTAGAGCGTCCGCCACCACGGCCCTCGCATCGGCAAGGATCCTTCCGAAGGTCTGGCGGGACACGTTCATCATCCCGGCCCCGGTTTCCTGGTCCAGGCCCTGGTAATCCACGAGCCGGATCGCCTCCAGCCCTTCCACGGGAAGCACCACCTCTTCTCTTCCCCATGGAGGCATCTGGTTCGGCACGAACGCGGCAACCACCGGGCGCCCCTGCACCCATCTGAGTTTTCGCGGCCTGGGCACGGCCAACCTCCAATTATGAGCTTGCGCTCATAATATAGATTTGAGCTAATGCATGTCAAGAATTATTTTGGGCATATGCTCACAATATAATTATTGATCGCCCCATAATAGTCTTGACATATACGGGCCGAGCATTCAGGCCGCCATCCGTAGGAGTCCCCTCTGCGGCGGGACGATAAAATCGCGACCGGGAGGTCGCTCCTACAGAGAGATAACGCTGTGAGTGAGAATGACACGTCAATACTATTTCGAGACGTTTAATATGCAGGTATCGAGGAACCGCAAACCCCTTCCCTCTAATTCGTTATTCGGTATTCGCTTTTTCGAAGTTTACGGCTCGATGTGGATCGTCGGATAGATCCCCTTCTGCGTGCCTATGGGGTAAGGTTGGATGATATTGTAAGCGATGTTCTGACCTTTCTGGGCGTGACCCTTGTTTTTCCTTCCGTCGAAATAGGCGCCGTTGGCTTCCAGGATGTGATCGATGCGATGGCGAAATGCCGCAACAAAGGCGGAGCCGGAACCCGCAAATTCCATGGTCCCGACCTTTGTCATGCGTTTCGTGGCGGCAAGGTCCGAGAGAGAGATCGAGTTCTTCTGGAGGCTTTGCGGATCGCAGATGTACCCCCACACGAGATGATCCGCGGGAATAGAAACCGGTGCTTTCAGGTCGATGATGGTGTGGGGCATGATGATACTCCCTTTGCCGGCCATCAGCGGTGAATCCGGCATCCCGTGTACAAAAGAATTGAACCCCACGAAAACCCTTTCGCCCAGGCGTGTGTTGATCAATTTGGCGCCGTGGGCCGTGATGTCGTTCCCCTCCAGCCGGGAGTTGATGATAAAGCAGTTCTCCTGCGCATTGGCCCCTTTTCCAAGAGATGAGTTCTCGATGTAGGCCCGCTGGGCGACCAGGACATTGGCGCCGATGCGGGTCTTGGGCTTGATGACCGCATAGCGGCTGACGGATGCGCTTTTGGGCACCGCGGGCAGCGGGGCCAGGTTAACCACGTCGAACACCCTCAGGAAGTCCTCCTTGCGGGCGTTGAGAAACTCCATGAAACGCCCCTGGGGCGGCTCGCCGGGCCGGACACGGACGTAGGCTTCGAGAATTTCTCGTGGAAACTGGTAACGGAAATCAAAAGAGTTCTCCTGGTTGATCCAGATCTGGCCCGGCTCGATCCGCTCATGCCAAAGCTCACCGACCTGCACATAGGCGAACTGATCCACGACGCAGCCGTGAAGTGTGGTGAGGTCCACGGTCGCAAAGGCCCCGAGAAAGCTGCCTTCCAGGGGAGATCCGTGGATGTTGGCGAAGGGGCAGGCTGCGGAATTTTTGATCTGGAAGATCTCGGGGTTCTCGGGGTCGTTGGAATTGTTGTGCACCAGGGTCTTGATGAGCAGGCTGTCGGATATGAAAATGCTCTCATCCTGATCCATGGCCATCTTGACACCGCGGAAATCAAAGCTGTCCCCCTTCGACTTGAGTTCATCGCCCCGGATATCGGATTTATAAAGGACCGATCCATCCACCTGGCACTTGCCCAGGAAATAGCTGCCGGCCAGGTTGGAGCGGCTGAAACGGAAATGCAGGGGGTGGTGACCGGTGATTCCGTAGAAGGCGTAAAACTGGGAGAGTTTGCGCAAGGGAACACAGGGTTTCAGGAAAGCCCCTGCCTCGAATTCCTGGCTTCTCAGGTTGATGTTGACACGGCGTATGATGCGATCCAGGAGCTTTTCAAGCTTCTGCATAGCGGAGTGAACCTCCTTCGATGCGTTTGCACGGCTTCCTTATTGGGTGATCGTCGCCGGCATGCCTGTGAGACGTCAAGCGCCCGTGAGCAAGATTCCCGTGAGGACCCCGCGCAGGTGAGGAGAGCGTGATATGAAGTCCGCTTTTCGGAGCCGGAGTATAGGCGCAGCACACGCCAGTGTCAAGCAAGGAACAGGCCATCTCACAATCGAGGCGCCAAGGAAAACTGGAGGATGGAGATATAAGACTCTATACGGGTGAAAGTTTTTTAAATGATTGTTGAATCCTCTATCGCTTGCGCTGCGCCATATAAGGTTCTATACGCCTCATCGCCCACTGAGGCACGGTTCTCCTCTTTCCACCACGATTAACAGTACGATAACACGCGAGAATCGTTGCCAACTTCTTTTCCTGATGTGATCCTCTGGATTGGACTGAAACTTGCTTCTAGAAAGACGGGAAGGAAAAGGCGCCGACAATGTCAAAGCCATTCATGATCAAGGCAGAACACATCAAACAGGCGATCGACAAAATCTCACTGAGAGATCCCATGATCGCACAGTCCCTGGCAACCATGCTCTCTGAGGGCAGGATCGCTGCGCCTTTCCGTGTGGACGATGATGACGGGTTTTTCTTTTTCTTCGAAGGCGAAAAGGTCCTGGTCAACAAGTACCTTTTCTTCGATGACGGAACGGTCCCCATAGAACAAGGGCTGCTCATCAAGTACGGGGAGTTCGTGAAAAGGCAGGAGATCGTGAGAGCCTCAGAACCGAGCGGACACCGCGAAGCATCAGAGGCGGTTCGAGAAGCAGGCCTCCGGCTGGCGGTCACTCATGAAATCGATTACGCGACGGCCCGTGTCGAAGGGTTGCTCCGCAATATGGAAACCCAGGGCCGCCGTGAAGAGGCTTCATCCGTTTCCGGTCTCCTTGCTCTTCTGAAAGCGCTGAGGGCAGATGATCGACCGTTTGAAATGAACGAAGAGGTCGGCAAGTCCTCATTCGTCTATCGAGGGGTGGTGTCCAAGGACCTGCCGGCTCACTTCTTGCCCTTTCCCATGCGCATGGAGACGATGATGCAGGTGGCTGATCTGAATTTGGAATACTTCAGCATCCGATTCATCCTCGACTGCCTCATCAGGGGAACCATAAGCGGTCTCATGGCCTGCATCGTCGAGCAGCGCGTGGTCGGGTTGGTCTACCTGGAACTCCGCAAGCAGTTCTTGAATGAGGTGCTGGAAATCAAGTTCCACGCCACCCTGCGAGGGGCGGAGGAAGCAAAGGGTTGCGTGTCTGAGACGTTGCTCAAAGGCGTGGGGACTTTCCTCGTGGCGGGAGTTTGGATGCTCCGGGCACATCGTCTGCCGGGTGTGAAGGAAATCTTCCTTGATTCAGAGACCGGTGCAAGGCGCTTCTACGAGTCCGTGGGGTTCATGCCACGAGGCCTATCGGGCTACATCCTGAAAGAGCCCAAGGGCTTCCTGCTTCAAAACATCCTGACGATGGCCGGCCATTGCGGAGACCTGAGGCAGGATGTGATCGAAGATCTCGCGGGCCTGGTGCAAAAGCAGGTGAAGGCCTTGCAAAAAAAGGCAAAGAGCGAAAAAGACAGGAGAGAAAGGGATCTGAAGCTTGCCATTGTCAAGCGATGCTTGGGGACAGATTCCCACCCGGCCTTTGCCAGGGCGGCTCTCAAGGCCTTGTTAAAGTATGAAGCAAAGATACCCGAATCGAAGGCCTTGACGGCCCTTGCATGGAAAGATCGTGCTGCATCAAGAGGGGAATTCAAAGGGATGTTTCATCAAGATCCGCCTGCTGCCTCTTCTCACGAGCGCTCATCGTGGAACGTTGAATCACCTTGACCGTGTAAACCTTATGAAAACAAATCCATCCGGAACAGGAAAACAAATTCCAGAGACCTTGGAAGAGCTGAAAGCCGAAAAGCGCCGCCTTCTTCAAGAAACCTTCGGTGAAATGGAGAGGTCATTTCTGGTGAAGGCTCTCAGGGATTCCCAGGGCAACATCACCCACGCAGCCGCCAGGGTGGGCATGCAGAGATCAAACTTCTCCTCTCTCATGAAAAAGCACCGTCTCTTCATTAAAGATATCATGCCCCGACGCTAGCGAGGCTTGCACGAACTCTGAACCATATGAGTGCTTATACGGTTGAAAACTTTTCAAATGACAGGCGAATTCGCCAATTGCCCAGTACCGGCCGTATCAGTTTTTATACGATCCGGGATTTCCCTTGTCTTCAGCCGGCTCTGCGATTTTTGCCTAAGCGGTTGAAAAAAATGACGAACTGTTTTTCACCGTGACGGAGCCGACCCGAGCCTTCCCTTGGAGTCGAATTTGCTTAGGTGCAGGGGCATGGAGGACTCGACTTGAAAGCGACGATCTGTCCATTTTGTTCCTGCGGGTGCCGCGTCTTACCGCGAAGGTCAGCGGCCGGCAAAGTCGTCGGCCTCACGCCGTCCAGAAACCATCCTGTCTCGATGGGCAGCCTCTGCATGCGGGGCTGGCATGCTGTTGAATATGCCCTCCACCGGGACAGACTCACCACGCCTCGTGTTCGCAAAAACGGTCGGCAGGTTCCCTGCTCGTGGGATGAAGGGATCGAGCGAGCGGCTGGGGGTCTCCGGGATGTGATCGAGAAACACGGACCCGAAAAAATCGCCTTTATCGGATCCACCCGCTGCTCCAACGAGGACAATTACCTGATGACAAAGCTTGCAAGGGCCGTCATCGGAACGAGCAATGTGGATGCCGGCGGTCGCCTGGACTTTTTTCCGATTCTCGACGCCGTGGAGGAAGCCGGGGGAGGGGCGGAGGCGACCCTCGAGCGGATCGAGGCGGCGGACATGCTTTTCGTCATCGGCTCCGACCTTTCAGGATCCTCTCCCATGGCTGCTTCCCGGGTTTTTCGCGCTCTGGAGCGCCACGCCGAACTTGTCGTCGTTGACCCTCGACCTACGGCCCTGGCAAACCTTGCCCATCACCACTTGCGCGTGTATCCGGGAACGGACCGCTACTGGATGCGAGGCATGATGGCCTGCCTGATCCGGGCGGGAAGAACAGATCCCCGCTTTGGCCCCTTGGCCAAGTCTCTTTCCCACTTTTCGCTTCCCCATGCACAAGAAGTCTGCCAGGTACCCTTGACCACGATGGAAACCGTGGCGGAGCGACTCGCCCGGGCGCGGAAAGCCGTCTTCATGCTCGGGACCGGAATCCACAAGCATGGCGAAGCAACCAGGCACACGGTTCACGATCTGGTCCGCCTTTCCTGGATCACCGGGCATATGGGAACTCAGGGTTCGGGAATCATGGTGGTCGGCGGCGACAACAACACCCAGGGCGCATGGGACATGGGGATGTCCCGTCACCGGAACGAAAGCTTCCCTGGGCCACCCGAGGGGAAACCGGACCAGGGGATGGACTACGCTCAGGTCATCGACGCTCTGCTGTCCGGTGAACTGCGCGCCCTTTACGTAATGGGCGATGACCTGCCGGCCTCACAAAACCCGTTGAGAGAGGCCCTGAGCACTCTCGACCTGTTGGTGGTCCAGGATATCTTCCGGAACGATCTCACGGACCTGGCCACGGTTGTTTTCCCTGCCTCCTCGAGCTTCGAAAGAGCGGGAAGCTTCACCAATCTCGAAAGAAGGGTGCAGTGGTTCGGGCCCATCCTCGATCCCCTCGAGAACACCCGGCCGGATTGGGACATTCTCGGCAGCCTGGCTCGGAGCTTGAATTCCGACTTCCTCTTCCAAGATGTCTCCGAGGTGACGGATGAGATTGCTTCGCAGGTTCCTCGCTACCGGGACATAGACAGCGCCAGGTTGAAAAAAGCATTCAACGGCATCCTCTGTGCGGCTGCCGGAGAGAGGGAGCCGCAAAACGGAATCCTGGCGAGCCAGGAAAACGAGATGGTTCCTGCGCCCTCTCCAGGTGGAGAGTTTCCTCTTCTCTTGCTGTCCGGAAGAGACCCCTCTACCTGGGGCACGGGAAACCGCTCCTCGCGCATCACTCTCCTCGCCAGAGAAGCGACCCCGGCGACCCTTCACCTTCATCCGGATGACGCAAAAAGTCTCGGCGTGAAGCAGGGCTCGAAAGTCCGCACCGTCTGGTCTTCGGGGATGATTGAGACCCCTGCCGCCCTCAGCGAGGACGTGCCCCGGGGTCTCGCCTATATGCCGACCCAAAGGGTGGATGGGGCCTTTCCACTGCGACCGAAGCGAACTTTACCGGTCCGTATCGAAACCTGTTGAGGGATTGCGAATGCAAGTCGTGATCGAAAAAAAGGACTTCGGCAGGATGGTGGATGCCCTTGCCGGGGACCGCACGCTCATCGCCCCCATAGAGTTGGACACCGGTGATCTCCTCTACAGTTATGTTCTAGAGGGCATGAAGGTTTGCCTGGAAACGGACCGGGTTCCCCTGATGAGCGCCAAGGAGTTTTTTTTCGAAAGCGAAGAACCCCTTTTTTACTTCCAAAGGGAGGGGACCCGGGACTGGCACCTCACCCTTCCGCCCGAGCCCGAAGAAAGAGTTTTCCTGGGTATCCGCTCCTGCGACCTCAAGGGGGTCCGATACCTCCAGCAGTTCTTTCAGGAACCTTTGAAGGACGAAACGGTCATCCAAAGGATCGAAAAGACCTTGTTCATTTCCCTGGGATGTCCGAAGCCGGCCCCAAGCTGTTTTTGCGTGTGCTGCGACGGAGGGCCCTTCTTGAATGACGGCTTTGACATTCAACTGGTTGATCTCGGAGACCGGTTTCTCTGTGATGTCTTGACCGCCGGGGGAGAAGCCCTTGTTTCAGAGCACTCGGACCTGGTGCGGCCTGCGACCGAAGACGACCGCGAAGAAAAGACCTCGCTCCTGGAGAAGGTGGACCGAGCCTTCACCCGCCGGTCCTATATGGCGGCGGGCGTCAAGGCGATGAGCCTGGACAGCGTTCCTGAGAAAGTGTGGAGCACACTTGAAAACAGGTGCATCGGCTGCGGCGGTTGTGCCTTCGTCTGCCCCACCTGCACCTGTTTTAATGTTCTCGACAGATCCGACGGCCCGGGGGGAGTTCGGGTCAGGACCTGGGATTCGTGCAGTTACTCGGGGTTCACCCGGGAGGCCTCCGGTCACAATCCAAGGTCCAGGAAAGCCGAGCGCCTCAAGCGAAGATTCTACCACAAGCTGAGCTATCAGTCCCTGGTGTCGGCGGGAAGATTAGGATGCGTCGGGTGCGGGCGTTGCGTCCTTGCCTGCCCGGTTCTCGTCGACATGTCCACCTTTGTGACAACCCTTCGGGACGACGAGGCCTACAGGGGTCATGGATAAGCTCTACATACCTCAGAAAGCCCGAATCGCCGGCGTGAAGGATGAAACCGCCGACGTGAAGACCTTTGAACTCCGACTGGAGGATGGGAAAAAGAGACGGCCCGATTTTCTCCCCGGCCAGTTTCTGGAAGTTTCCTTTTTCGGGGTCGGAGAGGCGCCCTTTTGCATCTCCTCATCGCCGACCGAGCAGGAGGGGTTCGACATCACGGTCAGGTCCGTAGGCTCCGTGACCAGGGCCCTTCACACCCTGGAGGTGGACGACGCGGTGGGTGTCCGCGGGCCCCTGGGCAATCACTTCCCTGTGGAAGAGGTCAAGGGGCAGGACCTCCTCATCATCGGCGGCGGCATCGGCCTGCCCCCCCTTCGTTCCCTGATCCGCTATGTGCTCGACAACCGGAAGGACTATGAGGAGGTGACGATCCTTTACGGGGCCAGGACCCCGGCTGACCGGGTCTACAAGCATGAGCTGAGCGATTGGGAGGCCAGAGGGGACATCCATCTGCTGAACACCGTGGACGCAGCGGACAGCGCATGGAAAGGCAGGGTGGGTGTCGTGACAACCTTGCTCAAGGAAATCACCGTGGACACCAACAGGACCACGGCCTTCACCTGCGGCCCTCCCATCATGATCCGCTTCGTCATTCAGGAGCTCCTGGGCATGGGATTCAGCCCTCAACAAATCGTCACCACCCTGGAGAGGGCCATGAAGTGCGGGGTCGGGAAATGCGGCCACTGTGCGGTGGGGCATCAGTACATCTGCGTGCATGGCCCTGTGTTCACCTTTGCCCAGATTGGAAGGCTTGCCGAGAGGGTATGACCGTCATGGGACTTGCAACCTTATTGGAAGCGCGGCTGAAAGGCAAGGTGGTGGTTGTCGGGGTGGGAAACATCGACTCCGGGGACGACGGGATCGGTGTGGTCCTTGCCGAAAGGCTTCGTTCCTCCTCCCGCCTCAGAGCCATGGAGGCGGGCACGGCTCCCGAGTTTTTTCTTCCTGAGGTCATCAGGGAAGCGCCGGACGTGGTCATGTTTGTAGACTCGGCCGATCTGGGATACCCGCCGGGTTCCGCAGCCCTTGTGGAAAGGGGCCAGCTCGCTCGTCCATGGTCGAGCTCCCATCGGCCTTCCCTTTCCTCGATCATGACCTTCGTGGCCGAAGAAACCGGGGCGGACACCTTTCTTCTGGCCCTTCAACCGAAGAACCCTGCTTGGGAGCGCAGGCTGAGCACGGCGGCCATGCAAGCCGTCGTGGATTTGTCCCGTATGGTCCAGGAAATCGTCGCGAAAACCGAACGCTCTTCAGAGAGAGGGTTGCTATGACCACCCTTTTCATCCTGCTCCTCGTCTTTCCCGCCTTGTTCGGGGTGCTTGCACTCCTTGCGGGACGGGAAATCCGCGGGTTTTGCATGGTGGCGGGTTCCCTCATCCTTTTAGGACTTGCCACCTGGGCCATTGATCTGGCCTATCCGGCCCTCCCCGAGGGCGTCACCACCTACCTCGGCGCCTTCCCGTGGCTGTCGCCCGGCCGGGAACCGGTGAACGTCATCGGCTTCCGGCTCGACGCCCTGTCCTGCATCATGCTCGCCGTGACGACCCTCATGGGATGCTTCGTCATTCTCTTTTCCACGGAATACATGAGCGTGCGGAACGTGGAACACCCTACGGAAGAAGGCAATCCTCGATACTATTTCTGGCTCATGATGTTCGTAGGATCCATGATCGGTGTCTCCCTGTCTCCCAATTTCCTCATGCTCCTGTGGTTCTGGGAAATCACCACCCTGTGTTCATGGGTGCTCATCTCCCACTACCGCCACGAAGCCAGGTCCCTCAGGGCCGGGTACAAGGCCCTCATCATGACCCACGGGGGCGGCCTGTTCTTTGCCCTGGCCACGGTGCTGGTTTTTACCAAAACCGGCTCCTTCGAGTTTTCAGCCCTTCGCGACCTCGACCGACCCACCCTGTGGATCGTCACCTTCCTCTTTCTCATCGCAGCGTGGGTCAAGTCGGCCGAGGGACCTTTTTTCACGTGGCTTCCCGATGCCATGGAGGCGCCGACGCCGGTCAGCGCTTATCTCCATGCCGCAGCCATGGTCAAGGCAGGGGTTTATCTCATGGCCAGGATCACCCTCGCTTCTGGGAATGTGCCCGCAAGCATCGGAATGATCACCGTGATCATGTCCCTGGCCACCATCGTTGTCGGCCTGATCTTTTTCTTCTACCAGGACGACCTCAAGCGGCTCCTGGCCTTCTCCACCATCACTCACCTGGGCTACATCCTTCTCGGCATCGGGCTCGGCATGCTCGGTTCTCAAGCGGGCATCAAGGGCGGCGTGCTCCACATTCCCTGCCACGCCGTGGGCAAGACCCTCCTCTTCCTGTGTGTGGGGAGAATCGCCATGCTCCTGGGCACGAAGAACATCAGCGAGATCAGCGGCCTGTTCCGGAAAATGCCGGTCACCTCTTTTGCTTTCACCGTCGGCCTTTTCAGCATTATGGGCGTGCCGCCCTTCTCCTGTTTTTTCAGCAAAGTCATTCTTTTCTCCGGCGCCATGGAACTGGGCGGATGGATCGGCTTCGCCATCCTGATTCCCTTTGCCCTGGAGGCCGTCATCGCTCTTTTCTGGTTTCTCAGGGTGGGGCAGAACGTTTTCTTCAAAGAGCCCTCACCCATAGTCACCAGACTCTACGATCCGAAGGATCGGCCCTTCTTCGGCCGGCTCATCGCGCGGGTCATCTTCATCACCCTGTCGGGTCTCTCTGTGGCGATTCCCTGGATCATGTTCACGTTCGTCGACAGGCTCGGAGGGTAACATGGACACGGGGATGCTCTTCATCCTGGCAGCACTGGCCATCCTCTTCGGCGGCGCCTTTTGCGTTTTCTTCATGACCTTTGCCGGGATCGGTCCCAGAAAAATCGGCTGGACCGCCCTTGCCTGCGTGATCGTGGCCTCTGTGCTGATCATGCCCGTCTGCAGCGACGTGCTCACGACCGGGAACGCCCAGCAAGGCCGGCTGGCCATGTTTCACATCCAGGCCCTCCACGCGTCCCTCCAACTTCGCGTGGACCGCCTGAGCGCGTTTTTCATGATCATCGTCCTGCTTCTGGCTTTGCCGGCCGTGATGTTCTCCATCCCTTACGTGGAAAAGGAGAAGGACCTCATCGGTTACTATGCCCCATTGATCCTCTTCGTCCTGGGGATGCTCGGCGTCCTCGTAATGGACGATCTTTTCTTTTTCTTCATCCCCTGGGAATTTATGTCCCTTTCGGCCTATGCCCTGATCCTCTTTGAAAAGGATGATCCGAACACCCTCAGAGCGGGGCTGAAGTTCTTCATCGTCACCCATTTCGGGACCACCTGCATGTTCATCGGCGCGATCGTCGTCTACTTCTGCCTGCCCGAAAGCGCAGCCTCTTTCTCGTTTCAGGCCATCTCCGAATCCATGGCTAGGATGACGGCTGAGAATCCCGGTCTCCTGAACCTGGCCCTTGTTCTGCTCTTTGTGGGGTTCGCCACCAAGGCGGGCGTCTTCCCCTTCGGATTTTTCTGGCTTCCGGACGCCCATCCCGCAGCGCCTTCCCCTGTGAGTGCCCTCCTATCGGGCGTCATGATCAAGATCGGTGTCTACGGACTCGTTCGCATCTTTCTTTTCCTCCTGCCCCCAGGGGCGTTCTCCTTTGGATGGGGCTGGACCCTGGCTGTTTTCGGATGCCTCTCCCTCTTTTTCGGAACCCTCAAAGCCATGATGCAGCACGACTCAAAGGTCCTCCTCGCTTACCACAGCATCGGCCAGATGGGATACATCCTTTTGGCTCTGGGGCTGGGCATGGTTTTTGCCGGATCCCTTCCGGTCATGGCCCTGGCGGCCCTGATCGCAGGGCTCTACCACCTGGTGAACCACGCATGCTTCAAGGGGCTCCTCTTCCTGAATGCGGGGGCCGTCCTGCATCAAACCGGGATGCGGGACATGGACAAGCTGGGAGGGTTGTCGAAACTGCTGCCGGTCACCTCTATCGCATCCCTTGTGGCGGTCTGCTCCATCGGCGGTCTCCCGGGATTCAGCGGCTTTGCAAGCAAGTGGATGATCTACCAGGCATCCCTTTTCGGCGGCACCCTCTACCCCCTCACCATCCTCATGGGCCTCATTGCCATTTTCATCAGCGTGGTCACGATTGTGTCGGTCTTCAAGTTCTATGCCGCCATGTTCCTGGGCCCGAGGCCCGCCTCTCTGGAAGGACAAACCGAGCACGAGGACAGGGCCATGCAAATCCCTCAGCTCTTCCTGGCCCTCCTTTGTGTGCTTCTGGGAATCGTCCCGGTCCTTGGAATCCTGCCGGCCTACGCCGTGTTCGAACAGTGGCCCCCTCTGCAATCGACCGGCTATGGTTCCGTCTTCGGGCAGTTTGACTTCTTCAGGATTGTCTTCCAAGGCAAGACCGGAGAGGGCGTTTCGCCCATGATCGGGGTTTGGAATCCCCTGCTCACCATGATCGTATTCGGCGCTCTGGTCTGTTTCGGTTACCTGGTGAAACGCTCCGCCAAGGCGCCGGTCAGGGAGGTCGAGACCTGGTGTTCCGGATCGGTTATCGGTTCGGAGGAGACCATCTATCGTTCATCGAGCTACTACCGCTACCTGAAAGAGTGCTTCGGGCTCGTCAACACCCCCTTTGTCCCGAGTCGAATTTCGATCAAGACCGATTTCAGCCGAATTCTCAACCTCGACCGCTGGGTCTACGACCCCTTCAGCCGAGGATTCGTTTCTCTGAGCAGGGGGCTGGCCAAGAGCCACGCAGGGATCCCCCACGTGTACCTGCTCTGGACCGTAGCAGGCGCCATCCTTACGGTGGCCCTGCTCTTTTGGCTTGTCTAGAGGGAGGCTCATGATGCTCTCCGCACAAAACATGCTGGCTTCTTTGCAAAAAGACTTCTCCGCTTACATCCATGGGGTTCAGGAGAAGGTGCCGAACAAGGTCCATCTCACCGTCGATCCAGAGGCCCTGCGAGGCGTCGCCAAGCACCTCAAGGATCAGGGAGCCCGTTTCGTGATCAGCGTCGGGGCGGATGTGAGGCAAGCGGGGCAGGGATTTCTTGCGGTGCACATCTTCTCCTTTGACCGGGCAGAGACCTTTGTCCTCGTCAAGGTCTACCTGGATGGAGACAAGCCGGAGATCCCCTCCATCACCCCCGTGATTCCCGGCGCCTCGTGGGCTGAACTTGAGATGCAGGATCTCCTGGGCATTTCGATCCAGGGGCACCCTGATCCCAAACGGCTCGTCCTTCCCGAGGACTGGCCCGGGGACGCCTACCCTCTCCGGAGGGACTTCCCCTACAACTACAAGCCGCCGAGGAGGCCCACCCCCCTCGTGGAGATGAAAAAGGCCGGCGACGGTCGGACCGTTATTCCCATGGGTCCTTTTTTCCCTGCGCTGGAAGAGCCCGCTTTTCTCAAGCTCTTTGTGTCCGGGGAGGAGGTGGTGGACTGCGACTATCGGGGCTTCTTTAACCACCGGGGGATCGAGAAGCTGGGGGACAGCAAGCTCACCTACAACGAAATCCCCTTTGTGGCAGAGAGGATCTGCGGCATTTGCGGCTTCATCCACAGTACGGCCTACGTCGAAGCCGTGGAAGAAGCGGCCGGCATCCAAGCCCCTCGCAGGGCCCGGTTCATCCGGACCATTCTTCTAGAACTGGAGAGAATCCACTCTCACCTTCTGTGGCTTGGCATTGCCGGGCACATCCTCGGCTTTGACACGGTGCTCATGCAGTCGTGGAGAATTCGTGAACCCGTGATGTGGGCCTGTGAAAGGATGACGGGCAACAGAAAAACCTACGGCCAGAACCTTGTGGGCGGTGTGAGGAGCGATATCACCGAGGACATGATGCCGGAGCTCATGGCCGCCCTTGTGAAAATCGAGGAAGGCTGCAAGGCTCTCCTTGACGCCGTTGCCAAGGATCCTACCCTTCACGCAAGGCTGAAGGGCGTGGGGATCCTTTCAACGGACAAGGCCAAGGAATTTTGCGTGGTGGGTCCTACGGCGAGAGGGTCCAATGTGCCCATCGATGCCAGGGTCGATCACCCCTATTCGGCCTACGACGAAATCGTTCCGCAGGTCGTGACCTTTGAAGGATGCGACAACTGGTCGAGGGTGCTGGTTCGCGTTCATGAAACCCTCGAGAGCGTTCGCATCGCCAGGGAGGCTCTGCGCCGGTTGCCTCCCGGCCCCATCATGGCCGAAATAGAGGCACCCCCGCCCCCGGGCGAGGAGGGCGTCATCGTCGTGGAGGCGCCGAGGGGCGAAGCGATTCACTATGTGATCACCGGGGAAGACTACCGGCCCTTTCGGTGGAAAGTGAGGGCCCCCACCTATCAGCAGCTCCAGGCCCTGCCCGTCATGATCGAGCACGCAGCCATTTCCGACGTCCCCATCACGCTGGGAAGTATGGACCCCTGCTTTTCATGCACGGAGCGGATGGAGGTGATCGACACCAAAACCCATCGCATCAGGGTCTTCGGGAGCGAGGAGATCCTCGCCCTGTCCCGAAGGCCACGAGGGAACCCATGAGTGTCCTCGTTTTTAAGATCGTCGTCACCGTGATCCTCGTTGCGGGGCTGTCGCCCTTCCTGGAAGGCTTCATGCGGAAACTCAAGGCCGTCGTGCATTCGAGGATGGGGCCGCCCATCTACCAGCCCTATCTCGACCTTCTCAAGCTCCTGGGCAAGGAAGACTTGCGCTCCACGGACAACGCCCTTTTCAGGGCAGCCCCCAGCGTTTGCTTCGGTGCGGTCCTGACCGCCGCTCTCTTTGTCCCTTTCGGGTACGCTCCCGCCCTGAGCACCTCGGGAGACATGATCGTCCTGATCTACTTGATCACTTTTTCGTCGGTCGCTGTGTTCATGGGCGGTTTGGCTTCGGCCAACCCCTATGGAAGCGTGGGAGCTTCGCGAGAACTCATGATGCTTTTCACGGCAGAACCGGTTCTCGCCATCACGTTCGTTGTGGCAAGCGTGAAGGCCCAATCCACGGTCATGACCAGGCTTCCCTTGGCCGCCTTCTCTCTGTCCATGGCCATCGCCGCGGTGGGGTTCCTGCTGGCTCTCCAGGCTCAACTCGGCAAGCTCCCTTTCGATATCGTGGAAGCCGACCAGGAAATCATGGAGGGGCCCTTTATCGAGTATTCCGGCCCCGCCCTGGCGCTTTTCAAGTGGTCTTCCTACATGAGACAGTTCCTGTTTGCTTCCCTGTTCTGGCGAATCTTCATCAACTGGCCTCGTTTTCAAGACCATGACATGCCTGGGATCCTGGCCACGGCCCTCAATGTGACCGCCAACTTCGTGGAGGTCCTCCTTCTCCTCACCGTGGTCGCCCTTGTGGATGCGACAAATCCCCGGCTTCGGATCGACCAGTCCGTGCGCTTTTTCGGGGCCGTCATTTTCCTGGTCCTGTGCGGCCTGGCCTTTGCGTTTATCGGTTCATGACCAGAGGGGAGGTGCGGCGACGGCAACGGTTATCGGACCAAGGAAGGAGCGGACAAGCCATGCTGACGAGTAAGCTGAAACAAGCCCGCCTTTGCCTCAAGGCGGGAAGGGTCACCCTGCCCTACCCTTTTGAACCGGCCCCTGCCGGGAAGAACTTCAGGGGCCTGCCCAGGATTCAGGTGACCCGGTGCACCGGCTGCGGCGCCTGCGCCGTGGTGTGCCCTCCCCGGCTGATCGAGATCATCGACCAGGGCCCGCTGGTCACCATCATCCGCCACTTCGAAAGGTGCATCTACTGCGGAAGGTGTGCAGAGGTCTGCCCGGAGAAGGCCATCGAAATGACCGGGGAGTTCGAGACGGCCACAGACGACAAGAAAGACCTCCTTCATATCCAGCACATTTACATGGCCACCTGTTCCCGTTGCGGAAGATGTTTCACTTCCCGAACGCCTCTGGATCCTCCGGGCACCGATCGGTTCAGGGAGGTGAGGCTCAAGAAACTGGGCGGAGGGCTGACATGATGGCTTTTGACCTCATCAAGGATCTCTACCTGGGAGTGCTGTTGACCCTCGTGGTCGTCATCATGGCAAGGAATCTGAAAGTCTGCATCGGCTTTTACATCGGGCACGCTTTCCTCCTGAGCTGCATCTACCTGTGGTACGCGCACGAAACGGGAAACCTCATGATGCTCCTCTGGTTTGCGACGACCGTGGCCTCTCAGGTTCTTCTCATCCCTTTTGCCCCTGGAGGATTTTTCTACACGGTCAAGCGATATCCGCCGAAGGAAACGGCGCCGATCATTCCCTTCGGGCTGTCCATCTTTTTCATCGTCGTCCTGGCCGCCGGTTCCTGGGGATTCTTTCACTACGCCATCGACTTCGTGGCGCCGAAAGTAGAAGCGCTCCAGGAGCCGTCCCGATCCAACCTGGCCATCGCGTTTACGGTTTTTTCCCTGGGCGTTTACACGCTGCTGACCCGAAGAGACACGATCAAGACCGTCATGGCTCTTTGCATTCTGGGAAACGCCATTGATCTCACCCTGGTGGACCTCACGCCGGGGATGGCTGAAACGGCGGTGCTGGGCATCCTCACGGACGTGATCATTTCGGTTTTCATCCTTCTTTACATCGGCAGGATGCTCTACGTCAGGTTCGGAGTGACCGACACCATGAAACTTTCCGAATTGCGCTACTGAGGGCCGGACCCTATGGACGTGAAGACTTCTCTTTATCCCTATGTGCTGTTCCTTCTCCCCGCTTGCGGGGCGATCTGGGTTGCTCTTTTCGGAAAGGAAAAGGGCCTCCTCAGGGAAGGGGTGAGCTTTGCGGCTGTTGTCCTGACCCTTGTCTTTTCGGTGCACCTGGTGTGGAGAAGCCTTGCTGCGGGCCGCGGAGCCTTCATGGTCACGGCCTTCTTCAGGAACATGCTGATCGACTCCTTCAGTGCGATGATGGCCCTTCTCTTCAACGTCATGCTCCTTTTGATCCTCCTTTACTCCTTCAGGTACATGAAATCGCATGTCGACTCCGGACAGATCCGCGACGGCCGCTTGAGATGGTTTTACAGCCTGGTCATGGCTTTCAACGCCACCATGATGCTCACGGTCATATCCAACAACCTGATCATGCTGTACATTTCTGTCGAGGCCAGCACCCTGTCCACCGCGCTTCTGGTCTGTTTCTTCAGGGACAGGCGCGGGTTGGAAGCCGCCTACAAATACATCGTCCTCATCGTTGTCGGCATCGCCTTCGCCCTGATGGGGTGTGTCCTCCTCTATGCATCGGTCGTTCCCCACATCACCGGGCACAATGCCCTCCTCCTCACGGAGATCGGCAAGGTTGTCGCCATCATCCCGAAGAACATCGCCGTCCTCTCCGTGGCATGTCTGATGATCGGCTTCAGCACAAAAGGAGGCCTCATCCCCTTTCACTTCTGGCTCCCTGACGCCCATGCCGAAGCACCGGCTCCGGTGAGTGCCATGCTTTCGGGACTGATCATCAAGATCGGCGCCTATGCCTTTGCGCGGACGGTCACGATTTTCACCCCCACCTATCCCGCTGTCGCGGTCTATGTTGCGGCCGTAGCCTGCCTGAGCATGGTCATTGCCGCGCTGCTTTCCTTTGCCCAGGACGACCTGAAGCGCCTGCTGGCCTTCTCGAGCATCAGCCAACTGGGTTACGTGTTCGGGGGCTTCGGCCTGGCCACTTATCTGGGAATCTACGGGGGCCTGTTTCATCTTCTGAACCACACGATCCTCAAGACCCTGCTCTTCCTCTGCGCCGGCGCCCTGATCTATGCCACGGGCACGAGGAGCATCAGGGAACTGGGAGGCCTCTCACGCAAGATGCCGATCACGGCCCTCTGTTTCTTCGTGGGCGCCCTCGGCATCGGGGGGATGCCCTTGTTCAACAGCTTCCACAGCAAGTTCGTCCTCTTCGCCGCCTTTGCCGAACAGAAGCTCTGGTGGGCGGTGGCGATCTCCGTGGGAACGGGTGTGCTGACCGTAGCCGTTTTCGTCTGGGCCGGCTACCGGATATTCTGGGGCGAGCCGGCCTCTGACAGGGTGTTCCATTCAGCCCGGGAAATTCCTCTTGCCATGGCGATCCCCATGCTTGTCCTGGCAGCCTTGGCCGTTTTCATCGGGGTATACCCGCAGGCGCTTTATCCACTTCTCGACAACGCAACGCAATGCATCATGCATACATGGAAAGGTGTCTGACATGGTTCGAAAACTCTTTTCAAAGTCTTTCAAGAAATCGCTCTGGGTCTATCACGCCAATGTGGGGGCCTGCAATGGTTGCGACATCGAGGTGATCGACGTCCTGACGCCCTACTATGATGCCGAGCGTTTCGGGGTGAAACTGGTCGGTTCTCCGAGGCATGCCGATGTGCTCCTTGTGTGCGGTCCTGTGACCTACCAGGTCCTGCCCTACTTCAAGAGGCTCTACGAGGCGGTCCCGGATCCGAAATTGGTGGTCGCCGTCGGCTCATGCGCCTGCGGGGGAGGCATCTGGTACGACACCTACAACATCGTCGGCGGATGCGACAAAGTCGTTCCCGTTGACTTCTATGTTCCAGGGTGCCCGCCGAGACCGGAAGCCATTCTGTACGGTTTCGCGGTCGCTCTCGGGTTGGCGCCAAAAAAAGTGGCCCCCGTTGAAGAGTGGGATGCGCCGGATCAAATGTTCCGATCCTTTTGACCCGTCCTCTTCCACCCTCCTCTCGGGCCGGCCGGAAACAAGAAAGGAGGCTGCCATGGTGACCGCAAAGGACCTCAAGAAGCTGGACGTCTTCGGCGTCCTTTCAGACAAACAGCTATCGGATCTGTCCAAAATCACGGAAAAGAAAACCTATCAGGCCGGGCAACACGTCTATGGGAGCGGTGAGCGGGCCAAACGCTTCTTCGTGATCACAAAAGGATGCGTCGGTCTGAGGGAACTGGCACCAGGAGATGCGATCGGCGTGGGCTTCGAACACCTGGAGCGGGGCGATGTCTTTGGGTGCGCCAGCCTGATGAAACCGCAGAGATACACCCTTTCAGCCGTTTGCGAGGAGGACACGGAAGTGCTCTCCATCGACGCAGATCGCTTGCACGATCTCTCTGACAAGGATGCTGAACTTGGCTTTAGATTGATGACCAAGATGGCCGAGACTTACATGGGCCGTTTTGAAACGGCCAAGAGACAGATTCATCAGATGGTGAAGACGCCCACCATCATCATGGCTCTTCCCGGGTAGTTTGCTTTTCGGTTGACCGATCGTAAACTCCCGGACTGCCTGAATCGCCTGACTCGACCCTATGGAAAGGAGGTGGCAAAGATGGGACCTTCCAGCGAGCATCAAAAATACGTCCCTGGGACCTATGCCAAACAAAGACCGGGAGCCGATGCCCTGGCTGCACAGTACGTCCGGGAGTGGGATGAAAAGCGACTCAAATGGGTAATGAAAACCAAGGAGGCGGAGGCTATTCCGCCGACCGTCTGCTTTTCCCGCAAGATCGGCGTAGGCGCCCTGGAGATCGCGGATCTCCTGGCAGAGAGAACGGCCTACCGCGTCCTGGACCGGCAGGTTCTCGAGCACATCGCCAGGGAAGCGAAGCTCAGCGAAAAAACGGTGGCCCTCTTCGACGAGAGGTATCCGGGCAAGCTCAAGGAGTTTATCGCCCTTGCTTTTGGTGAGAAGAGCTTCATCCAGTGTGATTACACAAGAGTCCTGTCCTCGATCGTGCTGGCTGCCGCCGGGCTGGCCCCGACGATCTTCGTCGGCAGGGGAACCCACCTGCTCTTGCCCCGTGACCGGGTCCTCGCGGTCCGATGCGTTGCCTCCCGCGAGTATCGGGTGCAGCGCTTGATCAAGATTCTCAACGCGGAAAAGGCAGAGGTGGAAGCGTTGCTCGATCAACAGGATCGCGAGCAGAGAAATTTCTTCAAGAAAGCATTCGGCAAGGTGGACGCCGCAGCCGTCGAGTTCGACATGGTTCTCAACCTGGAGTACCTTTCGAAACCGGAATGGTCCGTCGAACTCGTTGCCCTGGCCTTCAAGCAGAAGTTCGGCATCGAGATGGAGCGCGTGCTTCCATCCGAGTAAGACACCCTTACCGGAAAGCGCTCTCCCACCCCATTACCCTCGGCCCTCTCCCCCAGCATCAGGGGAGAGGGCAGCACTCCAAAACCCTTGCCCCCCGCAGCCCTTCGTGGTAACATTTCGCCAAATGGAGCCTATTCGTACACTCATCATCGACGACGAAAAGTTCGTATGTGAAGGATGCCGCTTGGCCCTGAAACAGAGCGGGCACTCGGCTGATGTGTTTATGACCGGCAAGGAAGGACTCGAGGCGCTGCATGCGGGGGATTATGAAGTGATCCTTCTCGACATAAGGCTTCCGGACATGGACGGCCTGGAAATCCTGCGAACCCTCAAGGATCAGCGCCCCGGTGAGGGCATCATCGTGATAACGGGATATCCATCCGTCAAGAATGCCGTGGAGGCGATGAAGCTGGGCGCCTATGATTACCTTGCCAAGCCTTTTTCCGACGATGAGCTCCTGATTGCCGTCGAGAGAGCTGCCGAGAAAAGACGGCTCATGCGGGAAAACCGCCGACTGCGCAACGAGCTTCTGGACCGGTGCAGATTCAGCGACATTATTGGTGAGGACCCGAAAATCGTGGCGATCTTCGAAGCCATCAAGAAAGTGGCACCCACGGACACCACGGTTCTCCTTTACGGTGAAAGCGGCACAGGAAAGGAGATTTTTGCCAGGGCCATACACGCTCACAGCGGAAGGGCCATCCGGGCCTTCATCCCCATGGACTGCAGCACACTGGCTTCCGGGCTCCTGGAAAGCGAACTCTTCGGACACGTGAGGGGGGCCTTTACCGGGGCGGTGCAGGATAAACCGGGCATCTTTGAGGCCGCCAATGACGGCACGCTTTTTCTCGACGATGTGGCGAACCTGAACCTGGAAATCCAGGCAAAGCTTCTGCGCGTACTGGAGTCGGGAGAATACAAACCGGTGGGATCCAGCCAGAGCAAACGGACGAACGTGAGGATTATCACGGCGACAAACAGAGATCTGAGAGAAATGGTGAAGGCCGGATCTTTTAGAGAGGACCTCTTCTACCGCCTTAACGTTTTCCCTATCTTTTTGCCGCCCTTGAGGGAAAGACGGGACGATGTCCCCAGGCTCGCTTACCATTTCCTTCGCGTCTTCAGCCGCAAAACCGGAAAAAAGGTTGACGGGTTCACAGACGACGCGCTGAAAGTGCTGATCAACCAAGACTGGCCCGGGAATGTGCGGCAACTCAAGAACGTGATCGAGCGTCTTGTGATCATGGTTGATCAAGATATCGTCGATCTTTTAGACCTAATGGACCATGTCCACCTCAAGCAATTCCTCGCCGGAGAAAGAGTCCCTGAGAACCTCGAAGAACTCAACAGCTTCAAGAGACATCTCCTGAAAGACACGTTTGGAGAAATAGAAAAGGCCTTTCTCATCAAGGCTCTCAAGGAATCGGAAGGCAACATCACCCATGCAGCCGCCAGGGTAGGCATGCAGCGATCCAACTTCTCGGCCCTCATGCGAAAGCACCGTCTTTTTCCCAAGGAGATGAACGCTTAGGCATCCTTTTTCTGCCGTCCATCAAGCGTCGCCCCCCCTTCTGCATAAGAATCCATACGGAAGATTCTCCAGCAATGACAGGCGAATAGCTTCACAAAGCCCGGCTGAACGAATGAACCTTCATACACTTCCGGATCCTCTTCACGTATCCAGGCTCCTTCCTCCATAAGATAACTGCCTGAGATAAGGGACAAAAACTCGTTGACCCCTTCCCAACGGTTTCTGAGGGCTCGTGGAATCCAACTTGCTAACCTGTCTTGAAGTCAGGGAGGTTCAATAACGTGGCGTGCGGCATGCTCATGATGGGAAAAGGCAGGGCCGGCGATGGTGTCCCAGACGAAGAACGCCGTGCCCTCGTCTTGGAAGATGATTCCGGCCTGGCCCGAGGTCTGAAGATGGTTTTGTCTGCGGAAGGCTGCGAGGTGGAGCTGGCGGACACGGGATATGGTGCCCTCGATCTGTGCATGAGAAAGGACTTCGATGTTCTCGTGGCTGATCTGAGGTTGCCCGACCTGGATGGAATGGAAATCATCCGGCTGTTAAAAGAGAAAAAACCCGGCATGAAAGTGCTTGTGATAACGGGATATGCGTCCATTGACTCGGCCGTAGAATCGTTCCGGTGCGGAGCCTCCGATTACCTGTCAAAACCCTTCACGGAATCTGAGTTTATGGCCGCTATAGCAAGCGCACTTAAAGAGAAAGAAGAGGCGCTTCCTGAGGGGAGTGCGACCGGGCGCAAAGAACGACTCATTCAGCGACGGGAAGTGGTTCGGATCCTCGAGAACAGCTCTCTCCAATTCCTTTTGTGGCAAGAATTGATAGATGACCATTCCGGCCTGATGAAGACCTATCGCCAATTCAGAAAAGCAGATATGAACCGGGAGCCAGCATGGAACTGCTAAAGCGAAGTCACGGATGCTTGATCTTCACGGCCTTGACCATCGTTCTACTCGTCTCAGTCGCTTTCGGTGCCGGCTCCGCTCATGGAAACGATACCGTCCATTCGAGCCCGGGCATTGATTTCCTCTACATCGCCGTCATCCTCCTTGCGGCCACATTATCGAATTTGGTGACTCGATTCGGCCAACCGGCGGTTTTGGGAGAGTTGATGGCCGGTATCGTGCTCGGCAATGTGGCGCTCCTCGGATTTGGTTTTTTCGATTCCATTCACAACGATTCCGTCATCCGATTCCTCGCCGAACTCGGCGTCGTGGTCCTTCTCTTCCAGGTTGGACTCGAATCGAACGTGCAAAGGATGCTCCGAGTCGGCCTGCGGGCCTTCATGGTGGCCTGTGTCGGAGTGTTCGCCCCTTTCGCCCTGGGTACCCTGGTCATCGGCCCACTGCTCCTTCCTGCTTACTCCTTCAACACCCACCTTTTTCTGGGGGCCATCCTGACGGCAACTTCCGTGGGCATCAGCGCACGGGTCTTCCACGACCTCGGAAAACTTCAGACGATCGAGGCACAAATCGTCTTGGGCGCTGCGGTCATCGATGATGTGCTGGGACTGATCATTCTGGCGGTTGTAAAGGCAAGCGTGGAGTCAGGCAATGTGGGCCTGGCAGGGATCGGCTGGGTCACTTTCAAAGCCGTGCTCTTCCTAGGCTGCGCCCTTTTCTTAGGCGCGCGCCTGGCTCCCGGCCTTGGCAGTCTCCTGTCCAGGATAAACCCGGGCGTCGGCATGAAATTCACCCTGGCCGTCATTTTTGGCCTGACCTTTGCCTACATTGCAGAGCTCATCGGGTTGGCGCCTATCGTTGGCGCCTTTGCCGCCGGACTCGTTTTGGACCCCGTTCACTTCCGTCATTTCCAGAAACCATTGATTGTCGATGAAGTTGGTATAAGCGTTCGCAACGCAACCCCTGAAGTGAAAACTGCGGTGAGTCATGTGCTCGACGCCTTCTCTCACAGCCACATAGATGATCTGATTAGACCCCTAGGGTACTTCCTGGTTCCGATCTTTTTCGTGCTGACAGGCATGCAGGTGAACCTTGAAACCTTCTTCAACCTGCCGGTGCTTGTTCTGGCTCTGACCGTCACAGCCGCTGCGGTCGTGGGCAAGATGGCATGCTGTCTCGTGGCCGGCCGATCCCGCAAACTGATCATCGGATGGGGCATGGTGCCGAGAGGTGAAGTGGGTCTCATCTTTGCCATGACCGGCAAAACAATCGGCGTCGTTCCCGACGATATCTTTTCCATGGTGATCATCGTCATCATGCTCACAACCCTCCTGCCCGCGCCCATACTGAATTACCTGTTGAAGCAACACGATGAACCGGGGACCCCGAAGGAGCGTGGTATGGATTTTGAGAGCCTTTCGTGAAGAGCGTTCGAGGCCCACGAACGGAATATCATTTCCCTGCGGCTGCCAAGCATTGTTCGCTCTCATGGATAGAAGGGCGAACAGGACTTTTGGAGGCTTCGCCACCATTGCCCTGCTGCAAGCATTGCGTTTCACTTCATTGCAGAAATGCAAATCCTTCCTTGAAACGGATTCCCGCGCATTGATTTCCCTTCACTAACCAACCGATAAGACTCGCTAAAATTTAACCACCTTCCCTAATATCCGCTGGCACGAGAGTTGCTTGTATCTTAATCGACATATGGCCGAATTGATCGATATGACAAGAAGGGAGGAAGAAGGATGAAAAGATTTTTTGTGTTGTGCGTCGTGGTGGGAGTGTTCTCTATGCTCGCGAGCACGCTGGGGGCCGGGTATGTGAACGCCGAACCCCAGGGGAAATTGGTCATGTTCCATGCCGGGAGTCTTTCCGTGCCTTTCGAAGCCATGGAAAAAGCTTTTGAGGCCAAGTATTCGAAGGTGGATCTTCTCCGCGAAGCAGCCGGGAGTCAGGCGTGTGCCCGCAAGATCACGGATCTCAAGAAGCCGTGCGACATCATGGCCTCGGCGGATTACAAGGTCATCGACAAGCTGCTCATTCCCGAGTATGCGGATTGGAACGTTCGCTTCGCAACGAATCAGCTCGTTCTCTGTTACACGGAAAAGAGCAAGGATGCAGACAAAGTCGGAAAGGACAACTGGTACGAGATCCTGCAAAAGAAGGGCGTGGTGTGGGGACACTCTGATCCCAATCTCGACCCTTGCGGGTACCGTGCCCTCATGGTCCTGCAACTGGCTGAAAAGCATTACAAGAAACCCGGACTTTACGACGCTTTAATAGCCAACCGGCCTAAGGAGAATGTCCGCCCCAAATCGGTGGAACTGGTTTCTCTGCTTCAGACAGGAAATATGGATTATGCCTGGGAGTATCTGTCCGTCGCCGTGCAGCACGGGCTCAAGTATGTCGTCCTGCCCGATGAGATCAACCTCGGAAATTACAAGTTCGACGACTTCTATGCCCAGGCCTCGGTGAAGGTCACGGGCAAGCAGCCGGGGACGTTTATGGAAATCAAAGGGGGCTCGGTCACTTACGGCGTAACGCTCATCAAGAGCCCTCCCAACAAGGAGGCGGCTGTCGCTTTCCTCAGGTACATGCTCGCTCCGGACGGAGGTCTCAAGGTGCTCAAAGACCAGGGACAACCGCCCTTCACTCCGTGCAGGGTCCCAAGTGCGGCCATGAAAGAAAAAGTGCCTCAAGAGCTCAAGCCGCTGGTTGAGGTGAAAAATTAGCGGGAATTCTAGATGATGAGGAAGAAGGAACCCTTTTTCTGGTTTACCCTGGCTTGCGGCCTGTTCATCCTAGCCTACATCCTTCTTCCTCTCATCGAATTGATGACCTCCCCTTCGATTCCCGACCTGTGGCAAACCATTCAAGATAAAGACGTGGTGCGCTCGATCCGGCTCAGCGTTTACACGGCCGGGTCGGCCGCACTCATTTCATTTCTTTTCGGAACACCCCTTGCCTACCTGCTTGCCCGGCAGGACTTCCGGGGGAAGAAATTCCTCGAGGCGGTCATCGATCTACCCATCGTCATCCCCCATCCGGTGGTCGGGATCGCGATCCTGAGCGTCGCAGGCAGGAATCACTGGATCGGACAGGTCCTGGGCGAAATGGGAATCCGGGTGATGGGCAGCGTCACGGGCATCATTGCCGTCCTGACCTTTGTGGGCATCCCTTTTTACATCCACTCGGCAAAGAACGGGTTTGAGGCCGTTTCCCCCCGGCTCGAAAAAGTTTCGCGAAGCCTCGGCGCCTCCATGATCAGCACATTCCTGAGGATCACCTTCCCCCTTGCCTGGCGCAGCATGCTGATCGGCATCATCATGTGCAGCGCCCGGGCCATCAGTGAATTCGGGGCCGTGGTCGTGGTGGCTTACCACCCCATGACGGCTCCTGTCCTCCTCTACGAGCGCTTCGAGGGGTATGGATTGAAGTATTCCCAGCCTGTGGCTGTCTGGCTGGTCATGGTCTGTCTCATCCTTTTCTTTCTCCTCCGCATCCTGGCCCTCAGAAAGGTAAAGGAGACATGATCAGGATTGAAAATCTGAACATCCGGCTCCTGCAGTTTCATCTCAGGGACATCAACCTGGCGGTGGAAGAGAACGAGTTCTTTATGCTCATGGGGCCCACCGGAGCAGGCAAGACCGTTCTGCTCGAAGCCATCGCCGGCCTGATTCACGCGGACAGGGGAAAAATCTTTATTCGCGGAAAAGAGGTCACTGCCCTGCCTTCCGAGAAGCGTGAAGTGGGAATCGTTTACCAGGACCAGGCCCTTTTCCCCCATCTGAGCGTCCTGGAAAACATCCGCTATGGGCTGCATTTCCACCGCACAGGCAGGGAAGAAGGCAAACAGCGGCTTGGCAGGCTGACGGGACTCCTGGGTATTGACCACCTCCTTTCCAGACTTCCTGTGAATCTCAGCGGCGGAGAGAAACAGCGGGTTGCCCTGGCACGGGCCCTGATCGTGCAACCTCATGTCCTTCTCCTCGATGAGCCGCTCTCCGCCATCGATCCTGTTTTCAAGGAGGAAATCCGCAACGCTCTCAAGGCCGTCCACCACAATTCCATGACCACCTTCCTCATGGTGACTCACGACTTCGGAGAAGCCCTCGCCCTCGCAGACCGGGGGGCCGTCATTTACGACGGGGTGATCGAACAGGTAGGAGCCATCCACGACATTTTTCAGAGGCCCGCCTCCATTGCGGTGGCTGAGTTCGTGGGCATGAAGAATCTCTTTGAGGCGATCTTTCAAGACGGCTCGGCACTGATCCGCGGATGCCGGGTTCTGCTGGACCGGGAACCCGGCATCGGTCACCGTCATGTGGCCATTCGACCCGAAGACGTCACGCTCACCAGGGGCTCTATGTCTCCAAACCGTGGGAACACCCTTCCCGGTGTTGTTTCCGCCGTGGCCGGCCAGGGCTTCACCTATGAGGTCCACGTGAGAACAGGAGAACTCACTTTCAAGGCCCTGGTGACCAAGAAGTCCCTCTTCGATTTGGGGCTCCGGGAGGGACTTGAGGTTTTCATCTTTTTTGATCCTGCTTCGGTTCACACCTTTTAGTTCTCCTGCAACACCTGACGGTCTTGTCACCGCTCATGCCCTGGGTTGCAGTGACTCCGGCACATCAAAATCCCCCTCCGTCCCCCTTTAATAAAGGGGGAGGTCTAAGGATACGGGGCAAATTTTCCCCCCTTTGCAAAAGGGGGCCAGGGGGGATTTCTTGGTGTTGACGCCGGGTGGGGTTCCTGTGGTATGAAGCACCGGGAGGTTTTGCAACCATGGATAAGAGGATCGACGTATCTTTCCCCGGCGGGAAAAAAGTGGATGCGAAAATCGGGAACATGGCGATCGCTACGGATCAATCGGTTGACAATGGGGGAACGGAAACGGCGCCCGAGCCTTTTCAGCTCTTTCTGGCGTCGATCGCGACCTGCGCAGGCATTTATGCCCTGGAATTCTGCAAGGCCCGTGAGCTGTCGAGCGAGGGAATGGCCTTGACGATGCATTGCGAATGGGATGAAAAGAAGCATGCCATAGAAAAAATGACGATCGACCTGAAGGTGCCCCCCGGCTTCCCTGATCGATACAGGAAGGCGATCGTGAGAGTCATGGATCTTTGCAGCGTCAAGAAGCACATTCTGAATCCCCCTGAATTCGTCATCACGACGAGTTGATTGCCATGCTTGCCCGCCTTAGCGCTTTCCTCTTGCCGTCATTGCGAGCGACCGGAGGGAGCGTGGCAAGCTCCTTGATTGCAGGCAGTTAGGAGATTGCTTCGGTCGTTGCACTCCCTCGCAATGACCGTTGCGACGTGAGCAACTAGGGTTGTCGAACAGCCTCTGTTTGGCTTTTCAACTTGAAAATCCCCCCTGCCCCCCTTTTTCAAAGGGGGGATGTTTCCTCCTATCCTTCGCCCTCCCCCTTTCATAAAGGGGGATCGAGGGGGATTTTTATGCGCCTCGGGCGCATTCATGCGCGGGGGCGACAAGATCTTCTAGTCATGGGTGTTTACGAAGCCCTCGGAGTTTGGGTCATTCGAGAATTCGGATTTGTTTCGAATTTCGGTATTCGAGATTCGAATTTGAAGGTATCGTCCTGTTTCGCTATCCGGAGTCTCCACCGGAGATTGACAGTAAACATAGAATCAAGAACGCTGATCAATAAAGGAGGTCAACCATGTCCTACCAGAGCGTCATCGTGGAGCGCAAAGACCATGTCGGGATCATCATTTTGAACCGGCCCGACCAGTTCAACACCTTCAACAGGGCCCTTGCACAGGAAATGTGCAAGGCCCTCATCGAACTCGAGATGGACAAGGCCGTCCGGGTCGTCGTCGTCAAGGGCGCAGGCAAAGCGTTTTGCACAGGCATCGACGTCTCGGAGTTCTTCGGCAAGACCCTACAGGAGTACCGGGAGTGGATCGCTCTCATGGAGCGGATGATTCACGTCATTGCATCCATGAAGAAGCCGGTCATTGCCTCGGCCCACGGCTATGCCGTGGCCAACGGCGCAGGCATCATCGCTGCATGCGACCTTGCCGTTGTCGCCGAGGGGACGAAAATCGGTGCGACCGCGATCAACGTGGGCCTTTTCTGCATGGGTCCGGCCGTTCCCATGTCCAGGTCCCTCAGCAGGAAGCGATGCCTCGAGATGGTCATGACCGGCGACATGGTCGACGCGGCCGACGCCGAACGATGGGGCATGGTGAACAAGGTGGTGCCCCTCGAGAAACTCGAGGAGGAGACCATGGCCCTGGCCGACAAGCTGGCCGGCAAAAGTCCCCTCGCTCTTCAGATGGGAAAAGAGGCTTATTACGGCATGGCCGATCTGGAATACGGAAAGGCCCTGGCGTACACCAATGAGCTTTTCGCCGCGCTGTGCATGACCGAAGATGCCAAGGAAGGGGTGGAAGCCTTCCTGCAGAAGCGCAAGCCCCAGTGGAAAGAGAAATAGGGGGGGTCAGGAGTGCATGACGGGCAAATCGACGTGGAACGTGGAGCCCTTACCGATCTCGCTCTCTACCTTGATCAGCCCGTTGAGGGCATCCACGATGCTCTTGACAATGGTCAGGCCGAGCCCCGTGCCGGTGATGAACCTTGTCTGGTCGGTCTTGACACGGTAAAAGCGCTCGAAAATCCGATCCAGGTCTTCCTTGCCGATCCCGTACCCGGTATCCTTCACACTGAAGCGGACGTAGTCTTTCTGCGCGCTCGCGGAGACCGCAATGCTTCCCCCCTCCGGGGTGTACCGGATGGCATTGGTGATCAGATTTGAGATGACTTCCTCGACCGAGCGCTTGTTCGCCAACACGGGAGGAAGTTCCGGCAAGGGATCGATGGTGAGATTGATGCGTTTGGTTCGAGCTTTCTCTTCGTAAAACGCGACCTGCTCATCCAGGACGGGCTCAAGCTGCAGCCTCTCTTTTTCCATGGTGATGAGGCCGGACTCTATTCTGGCCAGATCGAGAAGCTCGGCAGCCAGATCCGACAGACCCTTGATCTTCTCGGATACTCTGCCCAGGATATCCTGCTGCTTTTCCGTCAAATCTCCTGCCAGGCCGTCCTGAATCACCTTGACGAGGGCGAGAACGGAGTTCATGGGGCTTTTGATCTCATGGGCCACCATGGAGACGAAGTCGGACTTCATCTGGTCCATCTTCTTCAACGCCGTGATGTCGTGGATGACGGTGACGGTTCCAAGGTTTCGGTGCAGCCGGTCTCTGAAGGGCACGCATCGAACGGCGAGGACCGCTTCCTCGGTATCGGCGAGCGCACCTTCCGCAAATTCTTCAGTCACCTCCCCGAAGTCCTCGGCCGGCATGGACAGGGCCTTGTCAATGACCTCAAGCAATGTCTCGTTCTTGATGAAATCCGTGACAGGCTTGCCGATGGCGCTTTCCCCCTGGTGCCCGATCATCTTGAGAAAGGCCGGGTTGGCCAGCGCGACTTGCCTCTGTGCATCCGTCGCCATCACCCCGTCTGAGATGTGATTGATGAGCACCCTCATGCGGGATTTTTCATGGGTGATGTCCGCGAGGGTCCGGATGTACTCGATGGCCTTGCCGGTGACGGTTCTCAGGTCCTGGGGCGAAAAAGGCTTGGAGACAAAATCAAAGGCCCCCTTTTTCATGGCTTCGATCGCATGCTCCAGGGTGGCATAGCCCGTGATCACGATGACGAGCGTGTCGGGGTGCTTGCTCTTCACATGGGTCAGGAGGTCGATGCCTCTCATTCCCGGCATCATCAGGTCGAGGAGGATGATGTCGAAGTGCTCTTCCTCGATTTTTTTCAGGCCGGCAAACCCGTTTTCCGCAACGGCCACTTCAAACCCTTCGTTGGCCAGCATGGTACGGCAAGCATCCCGGATGCGTTTTTCATCATCCACCACAAGAATCTTGATGCCGTGGGCAAGACCTTCTGCTTTCTCTTTGATCATGTCGCGCTTCCCTCGTTGTTGACCCAGCCTTGCGTGCCTCCAGCCTCTGGGTAGTCCAAGGGGACATAGAGGGGCAGTTCCATGAGGAAGGTGGTTCCCCGGAGGCTCGTCTCCTTGACGCCGATGCGGCCCCCGGCCTCCTGGATGATGCCGTAAGAGGTGCTCAGGCCAAGACCGGTGCCCTTGCCGGGCTCCTTGGTGGTGAAAAAGGGGTCGAAAATCTTAGGCAGGTTCTCCTCGGGGATGCCGCATCCCGTGTCGGAAACCTCCAGAAAGGCCTTCTTGTTGGGTTTGTCCCTGTAGGTCCGGAACGTGAGGATGCCTTCCCCGTTCATGGCGGCGCAGGCGTTCATGACCAGGTTGATGATCACCTGGGTGAGCCGGTTCCGATCCCCGCGGATGAGGATCATTTCCTCCGAGAGTTCCTTGACGACTGCGATGTTCCCGAAGAGCTTCTGGTCGCGAATCAGATTCAGGCTCTGGTCCACCAGGGTGTTCAGGGCGATAATGCCGACCGTCGGTTTCGTGCGCCGGCTGTAGGCAAGGAGGTTCTGCACAATGCCCTTGCACCGGTTCACGTCTTCCACGATGTATCGCAAATGCTCCGCCATGGGATCCCCCTCGTCCATGTTCTCCAGAACCATGCTGGCATACATCAGGATGCCCGTGAGGGGGTTGTTGATTTCATGCGCGATGCCCGCCGACAACTGGCCCAGGGAGGCCATTTTCTCCGAGTGGGCAATTTGGGCCCGGGCCTCCTGCAGCGTTCTTTCCACGGCCAGCCTGGGTCTGAGGTCATTGTAGATCCCCATGGTCGCGATTTCCCTGTCCCCTTCGTAAATGATGGAAGCGGAGAGCTCCACGGGGATTTCTTCACCCTTGGCATTCAGGATCATCACTTCGGAGGTATGCAGCTTGCCTCTGCCTCCTTTCTTATCGCTCCTGAGGTCACGCATGATTTCTTTGGCTTTGCCGGGGTGGTAAAGATCGGTCACGTTCTTCTCTCCCCTGGCCTCACGGACGGTGAACCCGAAGAGCTCTTCGGCGGCCCGGTTCATGATCAGGATGTTTCCGTCTCTGTCCGCGGCCACGATCGCGCTCGCAGAGCTCTGGATGACCTTTTCAAAGAGCTCCTCGGTTTCCTTGAGCGCTCTTTCAAGGCTCTTGATCTTGGTCACATCCCGGATGCTTTCCAGGATGTAAATGACCTGGCCGTTCTCGTCGAGGATCGGCGAGAACACCCGGTCTTCCCAGCCCTCCTCGCCCCGGGCATTCGTCACCTGCCTGAGCGTCGAGTGACCTTCCCTGTAGGCCAGGACTTTCGGGAGCGGGCACACGCTCATCGAGCAGGGAGTCTTGGACGCATAGAAAACCTCATGGCAGGTTTTCCCGGTGACCTCCTCCAACTTCAGCCCGTACTTGTCCAGGAACTTCCGATTGGCCGTCACGATCACCTTGTCGGGCCTCAGGATGAGCGTGGGGAAGGAAAGGGATTCGAAGACTCTCTGTCGCCAGTCTTTTTCTTCTGTGCTTTTTTCGTTCATGGGCTAGATCTAATTCACGACGACCGCTTTCTGGGACTTCCCTTGCGGGATCTCGAAGGTCTGGGAAAGGGCACGAACCGCCTTCTCGGACTGTCCCTCGGCCAGCACCAGATAGACGCACGACCCCGAGCATGCGGCGGCCGTCGCACGGATCCCGCTCCCTGTCAAAACCCTCAAGGCGGTCTCGGCGATTCCGGAACGATCCCCGAAATGGGGACCGTAGAAGTAGACCACCTCCACCGGCAAGACCCGCCTGGCGGCTTCCTCTCCACCGGGGCCGAAATCCTCCTGTAACCGGTCTCTCACCGGCCCTTCGAAGGCGCGGGGAACGACAAAGCAGACTTCCAGTCCCTCCGAAGTCACCGAGGAAAAAGTCAGCACCAGAGGGATTCCCTCTTCACCCATTCGACACAGGGCCTGTCCGAACAGGGAAAGCTGGAGGCTGTCCACGGTCAGATCGAAGAGGGAGAGGTCGGTCACGGCATGAAACCCGTAGGTCTTGATTCGAGCTTCCCAGTATGCGGCGGTGACTTCCAAGGTTTTGACCATCCATCTCCCCCTCACCCCCGTATTAAGTACGGGGCAAGCTCTGCCCTCTCCCCCGTCACCGGGAGAGAGGGTTTAGGGAAGGGGAGGCGATTCATTGCTGTCAGGGGGCCGTTCTCCGGGAAAATCAAAGCAGCATTCGAAAGCCGCCAGAGCTTCCTGCAAACGGTCGTGATCGATCACAAGGGTAAGCGCGGACAGGGAAGAGCAGAAAGCATGTACAGGGATTTGGGCATTGGCCAGAGCCATCAAAGCCAGACCGAGTGTCTTCAAGCTGGAGCGGAGAGGAAAAATCGAAATCAGTCCCACAGGCTCGTGAATCTCGGCGCGTTGCGCCGGACCGGGTTCGGCATCGATCAGGCTTTTTGTCCGGCTTCGGTCCTCCGCAGCAACGCAGCATGAGACGCGAGCCCCATCTATTCGATCCTCCGTGATGAGGAGCTTCAGGTTGATCCGGTCTCGAGCCATGGGGTGAAGGAAACCGGCGGTCAGATCTGCGCCCGAGGCCAACACGCTCACCCGGGCCATCTTGGGGCTGATGTTCACGCCTTCCATGGGAATTTTCTCACCCATGTCCCAGGCCCTCACTCTCTACCGCAACCTCATCACCGGGTATAGTCCTTCACGATCTCCATGAGGTTGTCCAGATCGATCGGCTTCGGAATGAATTCGTCGGCCAGCGCCGTCTTGCCGTCCATGTGGGTGTACTTGGTCGAGGTCACCGCATCTCCCACCGCGGTCAGCAACACCACGGTGATGTTGGAATACTGGGGGTTCTTTTTCAGCTCGTCACAGACATGGTAGCCGTTCTTGTTGGGCATCATCACATCGAGGATGATGAGATGAGGCCGCTCCTGCTTGATTCTGTCCCAGGCCTGAATCCCGTCATAGGCTTTTGCCACGCGGTAGTTTTCGCTTTCAAGCTTCATGGATATGGCTTCCACCAGATCGGGATCGTCATCCACAACCAAAATGAGCTTTTTATCGTTCATCACTTTGCCTCCTTTGTTGTTTTCCCTTAAACCAAGGGCCTGGGATGGAGCCCGGCCCTCTCCACGATCTCCGGCACCTTTTGTTCCCACTCGATCGCCATGATGTGGAAACCTCGAACCCCTTTGACTTCCTTGAGCCGCTGGATGGTCTCCACACAAATCGTTATTCCTTCGTCGGCCTGCCTTTCCTTGGGAACTCCGGCCATCCGCTTGATCATTTCGTCGGGAACACTCATCCCGGGGACCTTATTTTTCATGTACTTGGCCATGCCCACCGACTTGAAAGGGGTCACGCCCGCCAGAATGGCGACCTTTTCATGGAGACCCCGTTCCCGCACGCCTTCCATCCATTTTTCGAATCTCGGGAGGTCGTAGATGCACTGGGTCTGGATAAAATCCACGCCGGCTTTGACTTTCTTTGCCAGCCGCGCCACCCTGAGTTCAAAAGGATCGCCGAAGGGATTGGCCGCCGCGCCGATAAACATCTTCGGGGGATTTTGAATTTCATCCCCTCCCTGAAACCTCCCCTCGTCCCGCATGGTCTTCACCATCTGGATGAATTGGATGGAATCCAGGTCATAGACATTCACGGCCATGGGGTGGTCCCCGAAACAGGGGTGGTCCCCCGTCAGGCAGAGCATGGTGTTGATGCCGTGGGCGTAGGCCCCGATGATGTCGCTCTGCATGGCCAGGCGGTTTCGGTCCCGGGTCACCATCTGAAGAATGGGCTGCAGACCGATTTGCTTGATCAGGAGACAGGCCGCAAAGCTCGACATGCGAACCACCGCGGTCTGGTTATCCGTCACGTTGATGGCATCCACATATCCCCTGAGCATTTCAGCCTTCTCTTTGATTTTCTCCGGTAACGATCCTCGCGGAGGACCGCATTCGGAGGTAACCGCCAGATGACCTGCCGCCAATACTTTTTCCAGTGCACTTTCCGTTTTCATCATGCCAGATCCTCTCTCACAATTCTTCTGGGGCCGCCGTCCCGGCTCGGTCTCCAGTCCTTCGCAGGCATAATATCCTCATAGCGCTTTTCGAGCCCCAGCGCCTTCATCCGGTCCCAGATGAGCTGCCAGGCACAGTCGATCTCGGGATTGATCTCGCATTTCCCCCGGCTCGATCCCCCGCAGGGGCCGTTCAAAAGCCGCTTGGAGCACCGGGCGATCGGGCATATGCCTCCTGTCAATCCGAGCACGCAGTCCCCGCAGCCCTGGCACCGCTCGGCCCAAACTCCCTTGCGTTCCGAGGCGCCCATGAATTTCGTATTCACCGCAGGGAACACGGGCTTCTCCTTGAAGCGCCTCGCCACTTCCTGCACGCCGCATCCGCAGGCCATGGACACCACCGCTTCCACCTGGTTGATGGTGCCCGCAAGCTCCTCGACGTATTCAGGGTCACACTGGCGTTCCAGGGTCATTTCCTTCACGTCCAGGACCTTCCCCTCCTGCATGCACGCCATCTGGAGGGCCGAAGACAGAAGCCCCACTTCCTTGCGGCCCCCAGCCGCGCAAACGGTCACGCACTCATTGCATCCTACGAGAAGAATCCGGCTGTAGGGGTTTACGTATTCCAAAATTTCCTGGATCGGTTTTCGTTCAGCAGTGATCATCTTTTTTACGTCTCCTTAATTCGCAATAGTTTAGCCACAAAGACTCCAAGGCACGAAGAAGAAAAAAATTACATCAGTCTTTGTGTCTTCGTGACTTAGTGGCCGAACTGTTACCTTAATCCCAGATATCAAGCGCCGGCCGCTTTAGCCGCCGTCGACCTTTTCACCGGGTTGGGTCCCAATTGACGAATCTTTTCCGTAAACTCCGATGCGGTCGCCGCAAAGCGTTCTCCCATACCCGCGGACATGGTCATCATCTCGAGCCGCTCCCCGCCGATGCCGATCTCGTCGAGGAGCCGCTTCACGTATTCGACCCGGCGGGCCGCCTGGATGTTGCCGTTCTTGAAATGGCAGTCTCCCTCCAGGCATCCGGCCACGTAGACGCCGTCGGCCCCTTTTTGAAAGGCTTTCATGATGTGGATCGCGTCCACCTTCCCCGAACAGGGGACCCGGATGATGTTGACATTGGGAGGATAGCAACGCCTCATGCTCCCGGCCATGTCTGCAGCCGTGTACGCGCAATAGTGGCAGCAAAAGGCCACGATGACAGGTTCAAACGGTTTCACTGGAGCACCCCTTCCAAAAGGCCGTCGAGTTTGGCCATGAGATGGTCATCTTCATACTCCATGAGCTGAATAGCCTTTGCCGGGCACGCGGCGGCGCAGATGCCGCAGCCGTGGCACTTGGCCGGATCGATTTCAGAATACCCTTCGGCATTGATAAAGGGCACGCCGAAGGGGCACGCCCGGACGCAGATCAGGCAGGCGGCGCACTTCTTGCCCTCCACCCGGGCCACGGCCGCGCCCAAATTGATCACGTTTCTCGCCAGCAGGGTTTGCGCCCGGCCTGCAGCCGCCTGAGCCTGGGCGATGCTCTCCCGGAGGGTCTTGGGGCTGTGGGCCGTGCCGGCCACGAAGAACCCGGGCACGGGCAGATCCACGGGCCGAAGCTTGACGTGGTCTTCAAGAAAAAATCCGTCAGGCGTCCTGGGGAGCCTGAAAATCATGGCCAGGTCCTCGGCCCCTTCCTCGTCCGCAACCAGGCCGGTGCTGAGGGCAAGGCAGTCCGAGGAAACGGTGACGTCCCGTCCGAGGATGGGGTCCTTAAAGGTCACGTCCACCTTGTCGCCGTTGACCCGGGCCAAAGGCTTTTCCTTTTCATCAAAGCGAAAAAAGAGCACACCCCTTTCCCTGGCTTTCCGGTAGAAGTCCTCCTGAAAACCATAGGTGCGCATATCCCGGTAGAGGACATAGATCTGCATGGCCGGGTTCGCATCGAGCAGACGCAGGGCATTCTTCACCGCGGACTGGCAGCAGATGCGGGAGCAGTTCGGGTTTTCGGGGCACCGGGATCCCACGCACTGAATCATGACGAGCTTCTGCCAGCCCTTCGCTCTTTCCGGATCGTCGGCAAGGACCTTGTCCAGATCGAGCTGGGTCATGACCGCTTCGTGCTCGTCGAGGAAGTATTCATCGGGCCGGTTCGGAACCGCACCCGTCGCGAGGATCGTGACCCCGTGGGTGATCTGGCGGTAAAACATCTGGGGGCCTGCCTGGATGCCGGTCGTGAAGAGGCCGGGCATGCCACTGTGATCCACGATCACCGCCCGCGTCAGGACCTGGATGTTCTCGTGCTGCATGGTTCGGTGGATCAGGTCGTTCAGGTAGGCCTGCACGTCCTCTCCCTCCAGGGTCCTGCGCAGTTCCCTCGATACCCCGCCGAGGCTCGCCGAACGCTCCACCAGGTAGACCCGGAAACCCTGATCCGCCAGGGCCAGGGCTGCATTCATTCCCGTCACCCCTCCACCCACCACCAGGATGTTCTTGTTCATGGGCAGGGTGTGCTCCACGAGGGGCCTTGCCAGGGCCGCACTCGACACGGCCATGCGAATGAGATCCTTGGCCTTGTCCAGAGCCTCGGCGGGATGGTCCAGGTGAACCCACGTGTCCTGGTCGCGAAGGTTGGCCATTTCCACGAGATACTTGTTGAGCCCCACTTTTCGCACCGTATCCTGGAAGAGCGTTTCGTGGGTCCTCGGTGAGCAGGCTCCGACGACCACCCGATTCAGACCCTTGTCCGTGATGACGGCCTGCATCTTTTCGAGGGATTCCCGGGAACAGCCTCGGCCGACCATCTCCGATACGACGACCCCGGGCAGCCGTCTTGCGTATTGAACCACCTGGGAGGTGTCGATCACGCCTCCGATGTTGCTCCCGCAGTCGCACACAAAAACCCCGACCTTGGGCTCCTCCAAGCTCACGTCCCGTTCAGGCGGAAAATCCTCCTCCCCTTCCATCTCCTCTTCCCAGGCGCCGGCGCGCGGGGAGGCCATGCACGCAGCGGCACTGGCTTGCACCATGGTCTCAGGAATGTCCTTGGGGCTTTCCATGAGCCCGCACACGTAAATCCCGGGTTTGGACGTCGCCACGGGATTGAACACGCCTGTTTTCACGAAATGGTGTTCGTTGAGCTCGATGCCCAGCCGGTGCGCCAGGTCCACCAGGTCCGGAGGAATCAGGAAGCCCGTGGAAAGCACGACCATGTCGAAAATCTCTTTGCGCGCCATCCCTTGGCCTTCAGGCAGGTAGGTGACGCAAAGGTCGTCCGATCCAGGGGCCGGCTCGACCGTGTGGGGCCGGGTTCTTTCGAAGCGCACCCCGAATTCCTCCCTGGTGCGGTTCAGGTAGAGCTCGTAGTCCTTGCCCGAGGTCCTCATGTCCATGTAGAACACGACGGTCTCGATGTCGCCCTGGTACCTCTCCTTGGTCACCATGGCCTCCTTGAGGGCGTACATACAGCACGCGCTCGAGCAGTAGGGCAGGCAAGGCTCTTTGACGCTCCGCGATCCCACGCACTGAATCCATGCGATCCGCTTGGGCTGCCCCTGGTCGGACGGCCTGACGAGGTTTCCGAGGGTGGGACCGGAAGCGGAAAGAATCCTTTCGTATTCCAGGCCGGTCACGACGTTTTTGTACACGCCGTGGCCATAGGCTTCGAGGAGGCCGGGATCGAACAGGGCCGCACCGGCGGCGAGCACCATGGAATCCACGTGGATCTCACGGACCTTTTCCTTGTCCGCCGGAAGAATCGCCCCTTCCGGGCATACCCGGAGCAATCCATCCGGGTCGGAGCACCGGCTCATATCGATGGAATAGGCATAGGGCGTGGCTTGAGGGTACCGCATGCAGGTGGGAGCCCTGTGGTCCAGTCCCGGTGTGAATCGCACGCACTCGGGGAAGGCCTTGAAGCAATCGCCGCAGGCCGTACATTTGTCCAGGTCGATGAAGCGAGGGCTGGATTTGAGAGTGATCTTGAAGTCGCCCGCTTCCCCTTCCAGGGCCAGGAGTTCCGTGAGGGGCATCAGTTCAATGTGAAGCCGGCGGCCGCTTTCCGCAAGGTGGGGAGAAAGGGTGCACAAGTCGCAGTTGTTGGTGGGGAAGGTCCGGTCCAGTTGGGTCATGAGACCGCCTATGGCCGGGGCCTTGTCGATGAGCACCACGTCCTTTCCCGCTTCGGCCAGGTCGAGGGCCGCCTTGATGCCTCCCACGCCACCCCCGATCACGAGCACTTTGTTGTTGTATTGTGTCATTTTCTGATCTTCCACCTCTTACATTTCTGCATAGTCCAGGATCGTGGGAATGCGGTTTTCCCATCCCAGGGTCACGATCTGAACCCCTTGCGCCAGCCCTTTGAGGTGCTTGACGGTCTCCCCGGCGATCACGAAACCCTCCATGTCCCGGTCTTTGGACTGCCGCATCCGTTTAATCAGGGATTCCGGAATAAAGGCGCCGGGCTCGTAGGTGGCCATGTACCTGGCAATCCCCACGGTCTTGAGGAGAAAAATCGTCGGAATCACGGGAACTCCCAGGCCCTTGGCCTTGTTCATAAAGGATGCGAATCGATCCAGATCGAAGACCGCCGGGGTCAGGACGAATCGGGCGCCGGCCTCGACTTTCTGCCGCGCCAGGTCGAGTTCATGGTCCAGCGTCTTGTCATCGACAAAAGGTCCCAGGACGCAACCCACGGTGAAGCTTGGACTGCCGTTGAGTTCCAGGCCGGCCAGGTCCGTGCCTTTCTGTAGGGTTCCGACGCTCCGAAGGATGCCCATTTCGTCAAGATCGTCTACCGGCTTGGCATCGACATGGTCCCCGGATGCCATGCTTTCTCCCCGGACCACCACCAGGTTTTGAATGCCGAGCACATGGGCCGCCAGGATGTCTCCCTGGAGGGCCATCCTGTTCCTGTCGCGGCCGTAGACGTGGATGATCGGTTCAAGACCCTGCTGGCGCATGAGCACACCGCCTGCAAGGGCGCTCATTCTCATCACGCCGTTGTCCATGTCAGGAATGACTACGGCATGGACGCGCTCTTTGATGCGACGAGCATTGTTCACCATTTCAGAAATGTTCACACCCTTGGGTGTGTTCATCTGGGCCAGAATCACGAATTCACCTGAAGACAACCGTTTTTGAAAACTCATAGGTCCCCTCTCCGTCTTTCCCGATTAAGAACGGAATAAAAAGCCTCGTCCCGCACCGGAAAGCCTTTCCGGCAGAAACGACTTGGATTTCCAATCGAGGAATTGGCAATTTGCATGGGCTATGCCACTTCTGGAGTTTTTTGTGATTCAGTTGATTTTGCTGGCTAAATCCTGATATCAGGGATGGAGACTCCTGCAAGCATCGGTTTTATTCCGAGAAAAACATTGCATATCGGCAATTCATGCATTAACTCTAGTTGCAGAACTGCACGAAACGTGCGTCTCCGGTATGGATACGAAGGGGCAAGATGGGCGACGGGATTGTCGGTGCATGCTTGGCGGCTCTCATGCCGGTCCAAGAGCGAATTGCATTTTGGCAATGATCGTCTTCCTCTTTTTAGAAAACTTGCGTGAGGCCTTCCTCTTCGAGCCTCTCAAATGATTCTCAACGGGGAAGAGCCTGACTGGCAACGATCCCCGATTTAAGGGTATGAGCAAGATGGACGAGCATTTCAAAGACCAGACCCGGATCATTTTGGACAGTATTGCAGACGGTGTTTTTACGGTGGATGCGGATTTGAAGGTCACCTCATTCAACCACTCCGCCGAAACGATTACGGGAATCGAAAAGGAGGAAGCCATAGGAAGGCACTGCTGGGAGGTGTTCAGAGCGAACATCTGCGAAAAGCGATGCGCTCTGAAGCATACCATGGCAACGGGCCGTCCCGTGGCGAATCAATCGATCTACATTGTCAACCTCCATGGCGATCAGGTGCCTGTGAGTATCTCCACGGCGCTTTTGAAAGACGGGCATGGCAACGTGATCGGGGGCGTGGAGACCTTTCGGGATTTGAGCGTGGTGGCGGAGCTGCGCAAGGAGCTCACGCGCCGCCACTCCTTTCAGGACATCATCAGCAAGAACAAGGAAATGCAGCGGCTTTTCGGGGTTCTCGAGCAGGTTTCCCAGAGCGATGCCACCATTCTCCTGGAGGGGGAAAGCGGGACAGGCAAGGAGTTGTTTGCCAAGGCGATCCACACTCTCAGCTCGCGCAAAACCGGACCGTTGATCACCATCAACTGCGGGTCTCTGCCGGACACGCTCCTGGAGTCGGAGCTTTTCGGTTATGAAAAGGGCGCCCACAGCACGGCTTTCAAGGACAAACCCGGGAGGCTTGCCATCGCCGACGGCGGCACTTTGTTCCTGGATGAAATCGGCGACATCTCTCCCGCGTTGCAGGTCCGTCTGCTTCGCGTGCTTCAGGATAAAACCTATGAACCACTCGGGAGCACGAAATCCCTGAAAACGAATGTTCGCATTGTCGCTGCAACGAACAAGAGCCTGGATGCCCTGGTGGAGGAAGGAAAATTCAGGCAGGACCTCTACTACCGAATCAACGTGGTCAAGCTTGTGCTGCCCCCTCTCAGGGAAAGGAAGGAAGACATCCCTCTGTTGATCGAACACTTCATCCGGAAATTCGGGAGATTGAGCGGCAAGGAAATCCAGGGGCTCTCGCCGGACGTGATGCCCGTGCTCATGTCTCACGATTTTCCCGGCAACATCCGGGAGCTCGAAAACATCATCGAGTACGCCACGGTGGTCTGCAAGAACGGGCTGATCGGCACAGAGCATCTTCCCGACAACTTCAAGAAGGAAGAGGAAAGAAGGGTCCAAAAGCCCTCCCATGAAAAGGCAAGTTCCTTCAAAGACGTGGAAAGAAGCTATATTTACGAGACCCTGAATCGAAATCGGTGGAACCGGTCGGCAACGGCCGCCGAAATGGGCATCCATCCCACCACGCTCTGGCGCAAGATGAGGCGACTTAACATCGAGCTTCCCCAGTGAGGCAGCAAATGTTCAGACCACCGAAAATAGCCCTTCATGCCTTAATCTCTGCTCTCTTTTTCGTCCTGTTCTTCTTTTGCGTGGGAATGCTTTGTGCGGCTGAGCAGAATTCCGGCCTGCCGCAGGGGCAAGATCAAGATGCCGAGCCGACGATCTTGTTCAACGGGAAGTCCTACCTGAAAATCAACACGGCGGAGCTTTTCTATCTCCTCAGAAAAGGGGATTCGGAAAAGAAGGGGCAAGCCTTTGTTGTGCGGGGTATCGTAAAGAAAAGCCCCGAACTCCACCGCATGGGACGGTTCGCTCTTCTGAGGGTCAACATGGTCTGCTGCATCTCGGACGCCATGGCCATGGGAGTCATGGTGAGTCACCCAAATTTGGACGAACTCTCCGAGGGTGAATGGGTGAGGGTTTTCGGAAAAATGGAGCCTCTGCCGCTTTCACAAAAGTTGAATGAATTGCCTACCCTGGATACGATTCCCTACACGATGATTTACGACAAAGCCGTGCTCCTCGCCGACGCTGTTGAAAAAACCTCCCCACCCGAAGCGCCCTACATGTTCGAAATCCCCGGCGACACGGAATACCACTACTGATTTGCCCGTCACCCTTCCCTTGTCTCCTGGGAAACTGTCCGATAGCCATCCTCCCCTCCCCTGGTGCTCTTCCGCATGAAGTCGTCGAGGGCCGCCTGAAGGGTCTCCACGCTCAGTCGCGCGCAATGCATCTGCGCTTCGGGCAGGCCGCCCACCGAATCCCGGATCATGTCCGGGTCGATCTCCAGGATTTCGTCAGGGGTTTTTCCCTTCGCCAGTTCTGCAGCGGCATAAATGCAGTTAAAGCTGTAGGCACATCCGTTCGTCCAATAGGATATTTCCGCCACCCGGTCGTTGCGAAACTTCAGGGCGATTTCCATGGTGTCGCCGCATGAGCCGGTCACCCGGCCTTGCCCGCTCGGAGAGTCCACGTGAGGGCTCAACCAGTAAGACAGGAGGAACCAGAGCAGCACAACGGCCACCAGCACCCCGGCTCCGATGATGAAGGTGATCAAGTCCATCTCAAGGGTTGAATGTATTTCATCTCTGTCATAGGGGTCAATATTTTCCGCTCCAGGAAAGAAATTGACTTGACAGGAGCGGGGGAAGTGGAAAAAATGTTTCTTGAACGAAGGCCCATGAAGGGCCGCTTGAACCTCGATGAAGGTTTTCCTGCAGTAAAACGCGTCACGCTTTAAAATCCAAGGCCACGAAGGTCCTTTCCTCGATGAATCCGGGGATCTTCGTGGCTTTTTCTTTGGAGCAGGCAACCTTGAAGAACTCGCAAGAAGTCATCAGAGTCGTAACCCCGGCGAAAGCCGGGGTCCAGAAATTCTTTCTTTTCCTGGATTCCCCGGTCAAGCCGGGGAATGACAGAAAAGGGGTATTCACCGGTTTTTACGAAGCCATCAAGACTAATGAACTCGTAAAAAGTCCCACACGGTCATTGCGAGGCGCGAAGCGCCGTGGCAATCTCACGGATGCCCGGCTGGTTACGAGATTGCCCCTTCTTCGTGAGCCCCTCGGCCGTGAGCTCGGGGCCGAACGGCTTCGCGGAGTTTATGCTGAGCCTGTCGAAGGGCTCGCAATGACAAATGGGGCGTTTTTGGACTTTTTACCGTGAAAATGCACCGGCCGGGCAAATGGCCTTGTAGGGATCGGCCTCCGTGCCGATCCATGGAATGGGATGCCCTTCGAGAACCTCAGGGTCCTGAGCAAGTCGAAGGAGAACCCGTTCCCTACGGAACCTTAAAACTGAATCCGCATGGCTCCCTTGAAGCCCGCCCCCACATTTTTGTACGCCTTTGGTGTATTCATGGGCGGGGGTGGCCTGCGCCCAGGTCATGAGCGTTTACGAGTTCATCAGGATTAGCTGCGGTCAAACGTGGAGGATCAGAATCATGATGAAGCGATGGATGGGCTTGTTTTTGTGTGTCCTTGCCGCGCTGTTCTTGTTTGCCCCGCCCCTTGCCGCTCCCGCAGAGATTCCGGAGATTCGCATCGGAGACAGCAAGGGCGACTGGGGCTATCCTAACCCCTGGCGCCATTATCCCCGGGGGCCAGGATATGTCCGCATGAGCTGGGTTTTCGACACCCTGGTGTGGAAGGGCCGAAAAGGATACGTTCCTGCCCTTGCCGACTCATGGTCCTATGACCCGGACCGCATGGCCTTCACCTTTCAGCTCAACCCCAAAGCCAAATGGCACGACCACCAACCGTTGAAGGCCGAGGACGTGGTTTTCACCATCGAGTATTTCAAGAAACACCCCTACAGTTGGATCAGCGTGGGCGATATAAGCCGTGCCGAAGCCGTGGACCCCCACACGGTCGTCATTTATCTCTCGAAGCCGTATTCTCCCTTCATCTCCGACATCGGGGGGACCATGCCCATCATGCCGAAGCACATCTGGGAGCCGGTGGACAACCCTGCAGCTTACAATGACCCCAAGGCCTTCATCGGCAGCGGCCCTTACCGGTTCATGGACTTCAACAAGGCCCAGGGAACCTACCTCTACGAGGCTTTCGGCGAGTATTACCAGGGCCGGCCCAAGGCGGATCGCCTCATCTACGTCCGGTCCGGACAGCCCCTGGTCTCCCTGGCCAACCGCCAGGTCGATCTCGCCGCCATCCAGCCCGACATGGCCGAACCCCTGAAGAAGAAAGGCCTTGCGGTGATCAAGGACGAGAGGGGATGGAACAAGAAACTGATGATCAACCACAGGAAAGCGCCTTTCAGCGACAAGCGTTTCCGCCATGCCCTTGCCTTTGCGATCGATAGGCAGGAGATCATCGACAAGTCTCACCGTGGGTTCGCCGCGCCGGCTTCCTATGGGCTTCTCTCCGTGGATCACGAGATGTACAATCCCAAGACCCCGGCCTATCCGTTCGACCCCGAAAAGGCCCGAACCCTGATCGAGTCCATGGGGTATGAGAGAGGCGCGGACGGCTTTTACCAAAGATCCGGGCAATTGCTCAAAATCGAACTCCTTGCCTCCAACATCACCGTGGCCGGTCAGAGCGTAGCCGACCGGGACGGGGAGGTCGTCAAGAAACAGCTCGATCAGGTGGGAATTCGGACGGAGCTGGTGAACCTCGAACAGGCAACCACGGACAGCCGGGTGAAGAGCTGGAATTTCGACCTTGCCCTTTCCGGCCACGGCGGGGTATCCGGGGATGCCAGAATCCTGAACGAAATGATCTCCTCCAAGTACGGGGCCGGGTCGGTGAACAGCGCCCGCTACGACGACGACCCCGAGTTGAACAGGCTCTTGGAGGCGCAAATGACCGAGATGGATCAGGCTAAAAGAAAAGAGATCGTCTACAAGATCCAGGAAGTCTATACCGAACAGCTTCCGGCCCTTTCGTTGTATTATCCTGATGCCATGTCGGCCTGCAACCCGGACAAAAGGGTTGCCTGGTTTTATACACAGGGAGGCATCAGCAAGGGCATCCCCATACCACAGAACAAGATGTCCTTGATCAAGTGAGGAGAAGGGTTCAGGGGTTCAGGGTTCAGAGGTTCACAGGTTCAGGGTTCAGAGATGGCGTTTAGACACAACCCTGAACGCTGAGCCTCTGAACCCTGAACCCCAAAAAGGACGATTGAACGGACCGGTTATGAAACGAAGCGTCAAAAGCAGCCGTCGTGGACAAACCATCGTGGCCTATGTTCTCGCAGCTCTGGTCATGATGTACGTGAGCTACAGCGTGCCCCGATGGCTGCCCGGCGACTTTGTGACCGCCATGTATGCGAGTTCCCACGTGACCCTGAACGCCGAGCAGGAGGCGGACCTGAGAGCCTACTACACACAGCACCAGGGCTTCGGGGCATACCTGCTGGATTTCTTCACCCTCAACTGGGGGTATTCCTACGCTTTCCTGACCCCCATTTCAGAGCTGATTTCCGAAGCCTTGCCCTGGACCCTCCTGCTCCTGGGCACCGCTCATCTTCTCTCCATGTTTTTCGGATTTCTTGCCGGCGTGGAGGCGGCCTGGAGACGGGGCGGGGTGGTGGAGAAAACAGGGGTCGGGTCCATGACCGTTCTGGAAGGGGTTCCTGAAATCGGTTCTGCCGTGATCCTCCTGCTCATTTTTGCCCTCCACCTGGGCTGGCTCCCGGCCGCAGGCGGTGAAACAGCCTATGTGAAGCAGTCGGCCGGGCAATATGCCCTGGACGTAACGCGTCACCTGGCTCTGCCCCTGGTCACGCTCTTCCTGGCTTACTTCCCGGGAAATTTTCTTTTGACCCGGGGCAGCATGGTCATGGTGCTCAAGGAGCAGTTCATCGAGACCGCGCGGGCAAAGGGGCTTCCCTCCCTGCGCATCCGCTATGCCCACGCAGCGAGAAACGCCCTTCTGCCCATGGTCACCCGGTTCGGTCTGCGCATCGCCTTCATGGTGACGGGCGCCCTCGTGGTGGAAACGATTTATGCCTATCCCGGTCTCGGCACCCTGCTGTTCAATGCCATTGCCATGAGGGATCTGCCCCTGATCCAAGGCATCGTGCTCTTCTCGTCCCTGATGGTCCTCTTTGTAAACCTGGCCCTCGAATTTATCTACGGCTGGATCGACCCGCGGGTGAAGCATGCATCTTAACGTGCGAAGAGCCCTGACCAACGATCCCTGGTTTGTGACCGGCGCAGCGCTGGCCCTGCTTCTCGGCTTCCTGGTCGTTGCGGGCCCGTGGCTCGCCATGCACGACCCTCATGACATGAGCTTCCGGCCCCTCAGCTCGCCCTCTTCCGAGCACTGGCTCGGGATCAACGACGGCGGCATGGACATCTTCTCCGAACTCCTTCACGGGATCAGGAACACCGTGGTGTTCGGCCTGCTCACGGGCATGACGGCTCTGGTGGTAGGTGTCCTGATCGGCCTGGTGTGTGCCTGGTTCGGCGGGGTGACGGACCACGTGCTGATGCGGCTTTCCGACATTCTCCTGGCGATTCCCGCGGTCATGATCCTGATCCTGGTGGCCGCCTTTTTCCGCCCCTCACCCCTGGTCCTGAGCCTGATCCTGGCCGGCCTGTCCTGGCCGACCACGGCCAAAGCCATCCGGGCTCAGGCCCTGGTGGTGAAGCAAAGCGTTCATGTCCGGGCGGCCCGGCAAATGGGGGCCTCCGGCGCTTACATCATCGGCCGGCACCTGATGCCCGAACTTTTTCCCCTCTACCTGATCGGGTTTGCCGCAAAGGCCAGGATGGCCATGTTCATGGAGGCGTCCCTGAGCTTTCTGGGTTTGTTCGACCCGAGCCGCAAGTCCCTGGGCATGATGATCAGCTATGCCCTCAAGTATTATTATCTCGACATCTGGTGGAACTGGCTCATTCCACCGATCCTGTGCTTGACCCTGTTGATCATGGCGGTTACCTTTCTCGCTGTGAGCCTTGAAAAATTGTTTGATCCGAGGTTGAAGGAAGCCTTGTGAATGTGACGATCGACCAATGCAGTGTGACCTACCGGGTGAACGATCACGCCCTGCTCGCCCTGGATGAGGTCGGCCTGCGCTTGCTTCCCGGCCGCATCACGGCCCTGGTGGGAGAATCGGGGTCGGGCAAGACCACGCTCGGGAAGTCTCTCATGGGGCTCCTTCCGGATTATGCTGAAGTGAAGGGGCACATCAGGCTGGATGAAGAGGAGATGACGGGGGCAACCGAAGATGAGTGGAACGCGATCCGGTGGTCCCGGATCGCCATGCTCTTTCAAAACGGGCCGGCCAACCTGAACCCTGTCCACCGGATCCTTGACCAGGTGGCCGAACCGCTGATCCAGCACGGCCGAAGGTCAAGGGTGGAGGCGACGGCCGAGGCCGAGAAGGCGCTCGCCCGAATGAAACTCGACGCCTCCCAGGCCCGGCGTTTTCCCCATGAGCTGAGCGGGGGCGAGATCCAGCGCGCCCTGCTGGCCATGACGCTCATCATGGATCCCGGGGTGCTGATCCTGGACGAACCCACGGCCGCCCTCGACGCCATGACCAAGGCCTTTGTGAGCCGGATCATCTTGAATGCCCGCGATCGGGGCAAGGCGATTCTGCTCATCACCCATGATCTGGATCTGGCCAGGAACATGGCGGATGACGTGATGATGCTCTATCTGGGCCAGGTCATGGAGACGCTTCCAGGTAAAGATCTCCTGATGAACCCGCTCCATCCTTACACCCTGGCCCTGGGCCGCTCCTACCCCAGCCTGGATGTCCATCGTGACCTGGGAGGCATCAGGGGGGATGCCTTCTATCGCATCACCCACCGCCACTCTGAAAAGAACGGCGCAGTTCGTCCCCACACCCATGTAATCGGCGCAGAAGCAGCCCATGAAAACGGTCACCTGCACCCCAGAGGTTGCCTCTTTCAACCCCGGTGCACCCAGTTCATTGCGGAGTGTTCTGAAAAGCCCGTTCACCTCCAGGACGCCGGGACTCACCGGGTTCGGTGCCTTCGAGGGGGCATTGCCACGCAGCTCGAACTGATGCAGGTGAGCAAGCGCTACGGCGACATCACGGCTCTCGGCTCGACCGACATGGCTTTACGGGCAGGAGAAATCTTCTGCCTCGTCGGTGAAACCGGGTCCGGCAAAACAACGCTGGCCATGATCGCTGCGGCCGCCCTTCAGCCCGATCAGGGGACCCGGACCTTTGAAGGCCGAGACATGGACCGATGGATCAAGGAAGACTACCGGTCCCTGGCCGGCAAGATCGGCGTGATCTATCAGAACCCGGCCGAAGCGGTGAGCCACCGCCTTTCCGTGTTCGACATCGTTGCCGAACCGCTCAAGATCCAGAAGCAGTCTCGTGACAAGGGCGAGATTCGAAGCCGGGTCCTCCGGGCCCTGGCGGACGTTCACCTGTCTGCGGAATCGGCTTTTCTGGGGCGCTACCCTCATGAATTGAACATGGGCGCCCTCCAGCGCCTCTGCATCGCCCGGGCCCTCGTGTCGGAGCCCTCCCTGGTCGTAGCGGATGAACCGACCAGTTCCCTCGACCCGAGCGTTCAGGCCAAGGTGCTCAAGATGATATTGGATCTCCAGATCGAAAAAGGTCTCACCATGCTCTTCATCACCCATGACCTGGGAGTGGCTCGCAAGATCGGCGACCGGATCGGCGTCATGCTGGCAGGAAGGCTGGTCGAGGTTGGACCGACCGTGCAGGTGATGGGCCGTCCTGCCCATCCCTACACGGCGCTTTTGATTGCAAGCGCCCGGGGTGAGATCGGGATCGCCTCCGATGGACCGGGAGGCTCAAACTCCGGGGGCTGCCCCTTTGCCGAAAGGTGCGAACGGGCTCAGGAGAACTGTCACTCGAGCTTTCCGGAAATGGGGAACCTTGAAGAGGGCCGCCACCTGGTTCGATGTCACAACCCAATGCAGTGAAGCTTCTGTAGGAGCAAGCTTTTATCCGCCTCGGGAGGACCTGCTTGCGATGCCCGGCAACCGATATCGCGACCAAGAGGTCGCTCCTACACCGGCCCCTCGCCATTTTGTAGGAGCAAGCTCCTGCTTGCGATGCACTGGCAACCGATATCGCGACCAGGCTTGCCTCGCCGTAGCCCTGAGCCTGTCAAGGGGCGAAGGCGGGAGGTCGCTCCTACACCGGCTCCTCGCCGTTTGTAGGAGCAAGCTTTTATCCGCCTCGGGAGGGCCTGCTTGCGATGTGCCGCAACCGGCATGAACGAAAAAGGAGGAACAAAATATGACGGATCGTATCGACGAGCAACTGGTCAAGGAAACCACGGACTTCCACGGCCACTGGTGCCCGGGCCTGGCTATCGGCATCCGGGCCTCGGAATGGGCCTTGAAGGAGATGGGCAAGGCGCCCGATGAAGAGATCGTGGCGGTAGTGGAAACGGACATGTGCGGCGTGGACGCTATCCAGTACCTGACCGGGTGCACCTTCGGCAAAGGCAACCTGATTCACAAGGACTACGGCAAGAACGCCTTTACCTTTTACCGCCGCCGGGACGGAAAGGCTGTGCGCCTGGTCCTTCGTCCGACCGTCTACGGAGACACCGGACCGTTGATGAGAAAACTGCACCACAAGATGCAGACCGAAGGCCTGACCGAAGAGGAAGAGAAGGCCTGGAAGGATACGAGGGCCGCCATTTCCAGGCGGATCATGGAATCCGACATGGAAAAAGTTTTTGAATTCAAGGCGCCCGAAGGGCCGGTGCCCAAGAAGGCACGCATCCTGGCCAGCCTGACCTGCGAAAGCTGCGGCGAACCCGTGATGGAAACCCGCACCCGGCTTTTCAACGACCAGGTGCTGTGCATTCCCTGCTTCGATGCAGCGGAAAAACGGTGATCTTCGCATGGTTGAGGTCATAATTTCGGCCACGAACACACTAAGCCACCAAGGACCTGTTAAGAAACAAGTTGTACAGTTCTCTGAGCAGATCCGTTCATGCTGAAGTATCGAAGCATGAACGGGGCGTTCGCCCTTCACACCTCAGGGCGAACGGTTCGTCGATCAAGTTGTTATAGTTATTACTCAACAGATCCTAAGCTCATATGTGAAACATCATATTCCTACCTGGTGCCTTGGTGTCTTAGTGGCTAAACTTGAGGAGGAGTCAAAAAATGTGTGAAGCCAATGCTTACTATCACAAGAATGGTGAGGACGAGTTAATCATGGAAAGTGTGGACGTTGTCGAGCCCGAAGAAGAGGGCCAATTCCGGCTCGTGAATCTCTTCGGTGATCAAAAGATCATCAAGGCAAAGCTTAAAAGCATGAATCTGGTCAATCACAAGATCTTTTTTGAAGAATAGTCAGCCAACCCTCCTGGACACATCCCTCTCCCCCAGCGATTTGGGGGAGAGGGCAGAGCCTGCCCCGTACTTGATACGGGGGTGAGGGGGAGCAGACTGTCGATACCATTTCGAGACGATTAACAACGCAAACGGAATAAAAGGAGGAACAGTTAATCATGAAGCTTTGTGTGTGCGGTAAGGGTGGAAGCGGAAAAAGCACTATGGTAACACTTTTGGCGAATGGTTTCAGGCGCCTCGGCAAGAAGGTGGTGGTTCTGGATTCGGACGAATCCAACTCGAGCCTGTACTGGATGCTTGGGTTTGACCGGCCTCCCCGACCCCTGATGGAAATGGTGGGAGGAAAAAGGAGCGTTCAGCAGAAAATGATGGCGGCCTTCACGAGCGGCGAGAAAGCGCCGGCCATGACCATATCGAAAAAATCATTTCCGTCCTCCTTCAGAAGGGCGGCTCATGATTCCAATTGATGAGAATGATGGAGGAGATCGATTTTGTCTGAGAAAGAAGGAGAGAAATTCTTTTTGCAACCCATCGGCGTGATTCATTCCCCCTACAAAGTGAAAAAGGGGACGCCTTGCCAGGGGAGGCACGAAAACAAGGTGTGCACCATGGAAATATACGAGGAGTATGAACCCGGGCTTCTCGACGTGGACAGGTGCACCCACCTCTATGTGCTCTACTGGCAGGACAGGAGCGACAGGAGGATCCTGCAGACAAAGACCCCTTGGGGACCCGAAACCCATGGGGTGTTTGCAACGCGATCACCGAATCGTCCCAACCCGATCGGGTTGTGTGTCGTCGATTTCCTGGAACGAGACGGACGATTGATCAAGGTGAACGGTTTGGATGCATTGGATGGATCTCCCATTATCGACATCAAACCTTACTCGGCGGTGCTCGATTCCTATCCGAACGCGCGTATCGGATGGCACCAAGAGCAAGATAGAAAACTCTGAGGCTTTGAGGAATCTGCTTCGGAGTTCTTCCATGATCCGAAGAGAGGAGGGCTGTAGGGTGCCACCCAAGAACGCTTTTGAGATCTTTCTCCTCCTGGACAAGTCCAACTGCGGGAAGTGCGGCGAAAAAACCTGCCTTGCCTTTGCCGGAGCGGTCTTCCTGGGTCGGAGAAAAATCCACGAGTGCCCGAAGCTGAACGAGGAGGTCATTGAACGGTTCAAAGGCGAACCTGATAAGACAGCCACTCGAGAACAAAACCCCGAGGATCGCTTGGAAAGGCTGAAATCCGAGATTCTTCACCTCGATCTTCCCAAAGCGGCTGAACGGCTGGGAGCCGAGTGCTCCGGCGGCAAGCTCACTCTCAAGGTGCTCGGCAAGGACTTCAGCGTCGACGCCAAGGGAAATCTATACGCAGAAATTCATGTCAACCCATGGGTGGCTGTTCCGTTCCTCGATTATATCCTTCACGGCAAGGGGCAGCCGGCCTCAGGCAAGTGGGTAACCTTCCGGGACCTTGGAGGGGGCAGGGAAAGCTATCCCCTGTTTCAGAAGCGCTGCGAAGAGCCAATGAAAAGGGTGGCCGACATTTACACCCCGCTCTTTGATGACGTCGTGCATGTCTTCAGCGGCAAGCAGGTGGAAAAGCAATTTGAATCCGACATTTCGGTTGTACTTCATCCCCTGCCCAAAGTTCCGGTCATGATTTGCTATTGGCTGCCGGAAGATGGTATGGAATCAAGTCTCCACATTTTCTTCGATGAGACAGCAGACCGGAATCTCGACATCGGCTCCGTGTTCAGTCTGGGAGCCGGCCTGGCCCAGATGTTCACGAAGATTGCAATAAGGCACGGCTTTGATGCGAGCGCTTAAGCACGGAAAACATTCAACCCTGGAGGCAATGAAATGCAAACCGACCCTGGAAACTGGCCGCCAATAGAACTCCGGCCCGTGGGAGTGGTGCAAAGCGAAATCAAGACCCCCATGCTGCATGCCGGTGAAGCGGGCATCGAGGGTTTTTCCCATATCCTTGTCCTGTACTGGCCCCACCTGGTCGATCCGGAGCGCCGGAACCTCAAGATCGTGCATCCCATGGGGCGAAAGGACCTGCCCCAACAGGGCATATTTGCAACATGCAGCCCGGCCCGGCCCAATCCTGTCCTGGTCTCAGTGGTCCCTCTTCTTGAACGCCTCGGAAATGTTCTCAAGGTGCAAGGATTGGATGCGGTGGACGGCAGTCCTATTCTGGACATCAAGCCCTACGTCCAACCTCATTGCGGGGTGGAGCGTGCAACCGTTCCGCCATGGATGGAAAAAATCCACAAAGACCTGGGAATCGACATCCGTTGAACTCAAAAAACAGTGCAGCCCTTCAGGTAAAATCACTTGAAGGGCTTTTTTTGGAATAGGGCACGTTCTTCACATTTTTACTTTCATGGAAAATGATAAGACTTTTCCTCTTTAGGCCTCTCTCCCTGCTCTACGGACTGCGTAATGGCTGCAACGGATAGATTAAGTCTCCTCGCTGATGAAGTCATAGTCACACCCAGATCCCCACTTTCTGAGTCGCCCGGTAATCCCCTCATCACCGCGGCATCAGCGCGAACACACCCCAGCCCAGGTATTCACGCGTGTAAGCGGCGTAGCGCTTGGGTTCCGAGGTCAGTTTGGCTCGAACATCTTTCGCGAACACGTCGTCGGGATTGGCTTCAAGCCATCGGCGCATGGTGAGCCATTTGGCCGCCTCGTATCTGTCCCAACCGTCTTGGTCAGCCAGAACCATTTCAACGACGTCGTAGCCAAGATGGTCGAAAGACGCGAGAAGTTCTGGAAGCATGAGAAAGTCGGAGATCGAGTTGGCAAGACACCCCTTGGCAACATCTTCCGTCGGCGGTAACTGCCGCCAGTAGGGCTCGCCGATGAGGATAATCCCTCCGGTGCGCAGGCTCCGCGCCAGAAGCTCGATAGTGCCGGCGACTCCCCCGGCGATCCAGGTGGCACCGACACAGGCTGCCACACTGACCTTCTCGTCAGAGACATAGCCGGCAGCATCGCCATGGATGAACTTGACTTGATCGGCGACGCCGAATTCTTCAGCACGGAGTTTTGCTTGCTCGGTGAACAACTGGCTCATGTCGATGCCGATGCCGGTGATGCCGTGATCTCGTGCCCAGGTGCACAGCATCTCCCCCGAACCGCTGCCGAGGTCGAGCACTCGGGTCCCCGTTTCCAGACGCAGCGCCGCGCCGAGAGTGGCGAGCTTTTCGGGTGTGAACGGGTTATGGATGCGGTGAGCACTTTCGGTGATGTTGAAGATCCGTGGAATATCCAATGTAGAAAATCTCCTTACGGGTGTGAATAGATTCGGTCACTGCCTAACGCCCGCCTGACCAGTGGGCACGTTTTTTAGCCCGGCTGTGCCCAGGCGGTTGTTCGGCTGATATACAAATGTGCACTTCGTTACACGTTCAACAATCGCCGTTGCAGCAGGGACTGCATGTCACGACGGCCGTCAACAATAAGAAGAACGTACACGATGTTTTCGATAACTCGGTAAACGATGCGATAAGGTTTAAAGAAGATCTCTCGGTATTCGCGAATCCCCAAAGCCAGCAATTCTTTCGGATAGATACCCCGTTCGGGGAACTCAGACAGGCTGGAAAAGATTTTCTCGATCTGCCCCAGAACGTAGTCGGCTTTTTGGGGAGAATCGTGGAGAGCAATATAATTATAAATCTCGTCAAGATCGCGTGCCGCGTCATTGGTCAGCAAAACCGCGAATACCATCACCGAGCCTCCTGCCCTTCGCGCAGCCGTCTTATCACATCCTCAGCAGGCAAGACCTTACCTTCCTCAATTTGGCGCATCCCGAGGGCCAGAATTTTCAAGAGGGCCATTGTCTCCTGAGTTTGCTCGTAGCTCTCGATGTCCTGTAAAACTACCTTGGCTTCGCCATTTTGGGTGATGACCAGTGGTTCTCGCTGTTCACCCAATTTCCTTACGATTTCAGCCGCATGGGCCTTCAAGTAGCTGATAGGTTTAATTTGGTTGGATAGTTTCATAAGGATACCTCCATTTCTTGGCTATGACCAAATATAGTCCATAAAAAGGTCTTGTGTCAAGGATTGAAGGAGGTTTGCCCAACGCTTTTTCTAGGATGACCCTTGCAGTGCCGAATGCTGCGGATCAGCAGCGAGACCGGAGGCAAGCTTGCTTGCCGACGGGATCGACTGCTGCATCCGCATGGTTGTGAGGCGCGCAGCGCCGAGCAGCCTGCGGATGATCATCCGCAGCATTGTCGAGGCCGCCCGCGGCCTCGACAACGACAAGCTCACTGGGGAGCGAAGCGAACCCGGTGAAGCGAAATGTTGGATCGCTAAATTGCCGCGATTACGATCAAGATGAATACCAAAAACCCGAAGAACTCAAGAACAGCATATGTCAATTGACGGTAATACCTCCTCAGCCTCACGCCTTGAGCTTCTTCCGCCGAACGCCGCTTTCCAAATTGAATGCGCTTATACCACGGATGTGACATGGCGAACTTGTCCAAGGCGGTCTTCGTATCGACCTTTGAACTTATGTCTATGTTTTGAGCGGCAGCTAGAATCCTCAACTCACCAAGCTGACGGTAGAATTCTTTTGATGACTCATCGAGAATCTGCCGCAGTTTCACCTCTTGGGCTGCCGTTGATTGTATGTCAAGGGCTAGAAACTTCTGAAGGAATCCTAGCAAGGCTGAGATCGTTAATACCCCCAATCCAATTTTGATATGCGTGAACGATAGTATTTTGGAAATATTGTCTATGTTTGCAACAATAAGGGCGGCTGTTGCGCCTATACCGACCAATAGCCATGTGGCGAACTTATCTACTAAGGGGCTCATCTCGAATACAGAAGAGTAATATGCCCTCAATATTGCATCTTCAGCCTTCTTCTTCACTGCCTCAGCAGCCTGTGTAAGGCGGATCTCATCGTTTTGATCTTTCTGAGAGTCATTCATCGGTCTTCATCCAACAAGTAATTGAGCAGATCCGTATAACTCCACGCCCGTGGTGTTATGCAGAAAGCGTTGCGCTTCCGCTGCCGAAACCCCGTGATTTCACCTTGTATGCCGGCAGGCCAGTTCATGGACAAACTGGACCACCTGGCCGATCTTTCAGATGTCCCTCAACCGCAGGTTTTACGCAAGATTTGAGAATAGGGGGATCGCCCTGAAGGCCCTGGCCGACGAGATCGGCGTAACCGCCTTCCACATCTCCGAGATCGGGGGCAAGAAACGGATCTCGGACCGTACCGCCGACGGTCAATCACCTTGACTGCTTGCGTTTTCGGCGCCGTCTCACTTCTAGCAAGACGCGGACATCCTCCTGGTGCCGCGGATTGTCGATGCGGCTCTTGATGCGTATCAGACTGTTCAAGTCAATCCAGTTGGCCTTTGCGTTTCCATACTTTCCCTGTATGCGGTTTTTCCAGGCCGTAGCGAAGGTGGCCCCTTCAACAGCTCGCAACAGGTCTATGCGATCAGGGTCTACGCCTAACTGGAGAATCTCTTCGTCATTGTCCGGGTTCAAGAGATAGGGACTTCCGAATTCTGCAAGGGCGGCGTTTGCTCGCTTGACGTTAGCCCGCATCGGGTCAATCCACAGGTCCATATCCTTGGTGTAGCGCGGTTTTGCATGATAAATAAAAGCAAGCCCACCGATAATGAGGTATTTCACACGGTGTTTCTCAAAAACATCGAGCAGATCTTCGAAATCCTGAATGCTCTCCACAGTCCCTAGAGATCCTTTCCTGCAGCCTTCTTGTTGAACCTCCGCCCTTTTAGAACTTTGTCGACATCCCTCCGGATCGCCACCAAGGCTGACAGGCGTTGCTCCGGTGACTGGCTTTGCCAGAAATCGAGGTCCCAGGCTTCGGCTTCTTCAAAGCTGGTTGCTCGGTTGGCTACCATTTTTGACCTGCGTGCGGCAGCCCTTTCTTTCATTCCCATGGTCGGGTTCCTCTTCTTGAAAGCATTTGAATTCTTTCCGGAGTATACGGTTCATGTACTTGAATTGTCAACATATAGGACAGCTCCCCTCCCCTGGTGCCCGGGCTCCCTAGCAGAGCTACTGCGGAGGATGGACTAGGTCGGACGGATCGCGGAGTTCATCCTGAACTCGTCGAAGGGCCCGCAATGACAAATGGGTGCTTTTCGACTTTTTACCGTGAAAATGCCCGCGTAGGCGTGGGCTTTACTCCCGCCCGCTTGCGGGAGGGCGTAAAGCCCTCCCCTACATTCTTGTGCGCCTCTCCGAAAGAGTCCGGAGTTTTGCGGACTGGCGCGTTCATGCGCGGGGGCGACAAGATCTTCGCGTCATGAGCGTTTGCGAGTTAATCATTATTGAGCAAGCATCTGCGGAAGGTCAATGAAAGATGGATGATTCTTGTCCCTCAGCAGATGAACCACCGGCGCCGGATCAATCACCGGGGTGTCGAAGTTGTCCGCGTCGGCAAAAGCAACGGCCAGGCGCATGCGTTTACCCTTCGAAAACTCATAGGCTGTCGGCAAGAGATCGAAGACAAGCTCGACCGGCTCTCCCGAGGGAATCTCCTTGAGCTCAGTCTGGAAATGATTGTGCCAGGGCAGACCGAGATTCTCAAAGGAGGCCTTTCCCAGCGCTCGATGAGAGGCCCTGAGAATCCCTTCGGTGACATAGGTTGAATTTCCCTCCGCATCCACCTCTTCAAGATAGACGAACACGTCCAAATCCGGCGCAGCCGTCCGTAACCAGAGATGTGCGACGGGATGACCGATGATCTGAACAGGTAATTCCAGGGGCGCACTGGTGTACGTCAACGCCTTTGCGTCATTGGATCGCATGTCGGGGTATTTGTGGCCCCAGTTGACGGCGGTCCACCTTGAAAGCTTCCCCGTTGTGGTGGAGTAGTCCACCCGATAGGTATCCAAGATTTCCGGCGCGGAAGGAGGTTCGGGCTTAAGGGCCGGGCCGAAGTAGTAGTTCTTTCTTTTAACGTTTTTCAAGGGCCACGCGTCTGCAGTCTTCCACGCTTCCTTTGCCGGCGATCCAAGAAGGCAGTAGTGGATGGGAGGTTCATCCATGATGCCGTTTTGGATCCCCTTGAGCCAGTAATCGAACCACCGGTGGGCTTCCACTCCGAAGTCAAGATCAGAACCCTTTTTCTCGATCCCGCTGTGGTCCAGAGGACGGACAAGCAGACGCTTGGGCACTGAGAGATTAGCGTAGAGCTGGAACATGTCGCGCACATACAGGTCATACCAGCCGGCAACCAGGTACATAGGAACACGAGCCTGATTGACCCGACTCATGAAGCGGGGATCAGCCATGGAATCCAGCCAGATCTTGTATTCTTCAGGGGTGGTGCTGTCGCGAAACCGGAATTGCTTGAACACTTCCGTAAATTTCTCTCCCACCGTTGCACTGCCGCGCTCAGCACGAGCCTGGGCAAGCAATTTCCCATCCGTGTCCCGATCGACAGGCGTGATCACATTCGAGTTAAGGAATTTCTGCGACCACTCGAAAAAGGCACCGAAGCCTTTGTTGTAGATCCCGCCGGGATAGAGAGACCCTGTGTAGTTATCCAGCCAGGTTGAAGCAGGGAAGATCGCTTTCAGGTAGGGGTTGCCGGTGCTTGCGGCGGAGAACTGGATTTGCCCCTGCCATGAGTCGCCGTACATCCCGATGTTGCCGTTGCACCAACCCTGAGCAGAAATCCAGTTGAGGATTTCGTTCACCTCCTTGGCTCCCGCTTCGAAGGAGGGGTTCAATCTTCCAAAAGATGCGCCGGTCCCGGGCCTCTCGACGACGACGATGGCATACCCGTGCTTGACCATGTTTTTGAGCCACCCGGTCCTGAACAGGGGATCCATATAGCGGCCCTGGTCGGAAATCCAGTATCGGATTCTCAGCATCGCCCTTTCTTTCCAGCCCAGATCAAAAAGATCCGCAATGATGTTCTTTCCCTTCTTGTCAAAAATGGTGAAGGTGCGCAGATAGGGCGTGTATTTGAAGAGAACGGGCAGGCGCTCGCCGGCGGGAACCCCTTTCCTGCTCGGCAGAATGAGATCATAGGCCAACCTCGTTCCATTGGACAGGGCCAGGTAGTCGGAAGTGCGCCTGGCGCCGTCGTAGATGGTCGCACTGTAGCCTTCATACTTTCCGAAGCTGGACACTTTTTCCTGAGCCGGGCTTTTCTTGTGAAACAGGCAAATCCCGGCCACAAGAACAAGTAGGACCAAGACGCCCAATAATTTCATATTGATGAGTGTATTCATTGCTTTTCTCTCCTTATTATTAGTGGTCTCATGATAGAATCGACATTCATTGCCTCTCTTGTAGGAGTCCCGACGGGATTGGGACGACAGGATCGCGACCGGGAGGTCGCTCCTACAGGGAGGTGAGATGGCGACAAAAACGAAACGTCAATACTATTTCGAGGCGGTTAATCAATCGATTTCATCGCCTTCAATCCATAGGGAGTGGTCGACCAGGCCCAACTCCTTGAAGGCTTGACGCAGGCGAAGGCCGAGGGCGCTGCCGTTTTTATCCGGCTTTTTCGAGTCCCAGTAAAGGTGCAGGCTCCAATCCGTTTCCCATAGGGCATGCCGGTAGATTCTTGCCCCGATCAATCCGCCCGGGGCATCTTTGGCAATTGCCGTCAAGACTGCCCTCAGCGGCTCGGAAGCCTGCTCTGCAGAGCGCAGTTTGATGATCTCTATCCACTTCATATTCGTCCGCCACTCTTGTCTGCTGCCTGTCTCTTCTGCTTCAACCGTGCCAACTGAATGACCGCGCCATTAACATCGCTGCCCTAAGACATGAACAAATGCCCTACCCGTCATTCCTCGGCTTGACCGGGGAATCCAGAAAAAACGAGCACTTCCGGACCCCGGCGACCCTGTCCCGGCGAAAGCCGGGAGCCGGGGCGACGCCTATGATGACTTTATTCAGGTTCAGTCAAAGCACTGGCTTGGGAGAGGCGTTATGGATCGAATTGCAAATATTCGCAAAATGAGTTGCCGGATTCTGCGATTCGGTTCAAAATTGCAGATTACGACCATCTCCATCCCCCCGCCTTCGGAGGGATCATAACCCCTAAAGAGGCGTTACATGAAATCTGCGTCAGCGGATTTCATCCATGGAGTGAACGATGAAGATCGACGAAAACGATTTCTTTCGATGCGCGACCATGAGGATTTGTAGCTCCTTGGAACTGGAGATCGCCATGTGGCGTGCCATGAAGTTCATCAAGGATTTCATTCCTGCCGACGAAATGTACCTGCATCTCTATGACAAGGGTCTCGGCGCCATGCGGACGATAGCCGGAGCTACGGTTTCCGAAGGGAGAAAGATGGATCGCATCACTCCTCTGCCGCAGGAAGTGCGGGCCAGAATCGAGGAATTTACGGGCATGAGCGTCATCAACCAGCCTGAACTGGAAGCAGGCTTTCAATTCATGCTCGGCTACTATGGGAGGCCGGATACGTCGGCTTTGGTCCAGCTCCTGGAGGTGGAAGGCCAAAAGCTCGGCGCCCTCGTTCTGCTGGCCCAAGGAAGAGACAAATTTTCAGAGACTCATGCCGGGTTGTTCTCTCTTCTCAAAGAGCCTTTTGCCATAGCCCTTTCCAACACACTCAAGCATCAGGAGGTATTGCGACTCAAAAACCTGCTGGCCGATGACAATCGGTATCTCCATCACGAGCTTCTGCATTTGTCCGGCGACGAAATCGTGGGTGACGAGTTTGGTCTGAAGACCGTCATGAACATGGTCCGCAAGGTGGCGCCTTTGAACAGCCCAGTTCTGCTCATGGGAGAAACCGGCGTGGGCAAGGATGTGATCGCCAATGCGATTCACTACTCCTCTCCTCGCAAGGACGGCCCCTTCGTGAAAGTGAACTGCGGGGCCATTCCAGAAACCCTTCTGGACAGCGAGCTCTTCGGCCATGAAAAGGGGGCTTTTACGGGCGCTCTGTCCCAGAAACGGGGACGCTTCGAGCGGGCGCACCAGGGGACGATCTTCTTGGACGAGATCGGTGAATTGCCTCCCCAGGCACAGATCAGGATGCTGCGGGTGCTTCAGTACAAGGAACTGGAGAGAGTGGGAGGCACACACCCTATTTCCGTTGATATCCGCCTCGTTGCGGCCACGAACCGAAACCTGGAGGAGATGATCAAACAGAAGCAGTTCCGCGAGGATCTGTGGTTTCGCCTCAATGTTTTTCCCATCCGGATTCCTTCACTGAAGGAGAGAAGGGCGGATATCCCTGCGCTGGTTCATCACTTCGTGAAGCGCAAATCCCGGGAACTGAAGCTCCCAGATCCCCCTGCCCTTGCACCGGGAGCCATTGACCGCCTCATGGCTTACGATTGGCCCGGAAATGTGCGGGAACTGGAAAACCTCGTGGAACGGGCGTTGATCCTGAGTCAGGGGGCGTCCTTGACTTTCGATGGTCTGGGCGAAACGAAAACCGGGGTTTCTCCTGTCGCCGGCCCGCAGGCCGAGACACTCATGCTCGATGACGTCATCTCTACCCACATTTGCCGGGTTCTCGAAATGACGGGCGGCAAGGTGCACGGCAAGGGCGGGGCCGCCGAGTTGCTGGGCATGAACCCGAGCACCCTCAGATACAGGATGAACCAGTTGGGGATTCCTTACGGGAGAAAGTCAGTGAGATAGGACTCTGCTCAGGAATCATGAAGGGGACGTCAAACAGCGCTTCTCCTATGGGGTCGCAACTTCTTTGCCCAAGGTCTGCCTGGATGCAGAAAATCTCAGAAAAGCATTGTCCGAACCGGCCTCTGACGGGTATAAGTAAAAACGGCACAGGGGGACAGGGTTTAATTTAATGAGGGAGGCTGCCTTGATTGACAAAGTTGATGTGACCGTCCTGGTGAACAATGTGGTGTCAGAACCCAAACTGCTGGCCGAGCACGGCCTTTCACTTCTCGTCCGCTTCGCCTCAGGCGACTCTCAGGGCAAAGTCCTTATGGACACCGGACAAACGGGCGAAGTGCTCATGAAAAACCTCGAAACCCTGGGCATCCCGCTCAATGACCTGTTGGCTGTGGTCATCAGTCACGGGCATTATGATCACACTGGAGGTCTCTTGAGGCTCCTGACCTTTCTCAGACGGCCCGTGAAAGTCATCGTCCATCCCGATGCCTGGGGACTGCGCATCAACACGAAGTCTCCGGCTCGGAGCATCGGCATCGACCTCAAGCCGACTCAAATCCAGGAGCAGGCCGAGGTCGTCTCAGGGGCCGAACCTGTCGACTTGACGGAACATATTTTCACAACCGGGTTCATCGAGAGGAAGGAGCCGTCTGAACAGATCACCTCTTTCACCAGGGAGAAAAACGGACTGTTTGTAAAAGATGATGTCTCAGATGATCTGGCCCTTGTCCTTGACCTCGAGTCAGAAGGGCTCCTGATCGTGACCGGATGCTGCCATGCAGGCATCATCAACACGCTCAGGCATGCGATTAAATTAACCGGCAACCGCCAGATTCACACCATCATCGGTGGCCTTCACCTGATCGGCGCCTCTGCGGAGCGGCTCGCCGGAACCGTGGAGTTTCTGAAAGAGATTCATCCCCGAAAAATCTTCCCCCTCCACTGCAGCGGCCTCAAAGAGAGCTGTTACCTGAAAGAAAAACTCGGCGACCTTGTGGAACTGGTAGGCACGGGCGCCGCGCTCAAGATCGTTTAGCGTTTTGCGCTGTAGCCCTTATGGGTTTGCTTTTGACTCATCCACCACAATTTCCTTGAAAAGATACTGCCAACCAAATAAAGAATTGGTGTCGTTCAAAATCGGTACTCGGCGAATAGCTCGGGGCGCCTATGCTTGAGGCGAGTAGGAAACATCGAGGAGGTGTTTGAAGCCATGCGTTCGGATATTCTGAAGAAAGGGATAGAGACCCTGCCCCACAGGGCGCTTCTCATGTCGGCAGGCGTCAGGAAAGAAGATTTCGCATCCGGCAAGCCGTTCATCGGCATTGCCAACAGCTACAACAATATCATCCCCGGGCACGTCCATTTGAACGAGCTGACCGCGGAAGTGAAACGGGGGGTCATCGATGCCGGCGGCATTCCCTTTGAGTGGGGAGTGCCGGGTATCTGTGATGGTGTCGCCATGTTCGTGGAAATGCGGCTCAGCCTCCCCAGCAGGGAGCATGTGGCCGACAACATCGAACTCATGACCTTGTCCCATTCTCTGGACGGGTGGGTCGGGATAACGAATTGCGACAAGATCACCCCCGGTATGCTCATGGCCGCGGCACGCCTCGATCTGCCTGCCGTCATTCTCACGGGAGGACCCATGAAGGCCAACGTCATTGAAGGGCAAAAACATCATCCCATCGAAGGCTTCAAAATTGTAGGGCAGGTGAAGGCCGGCAAAATGGGCGAAGAAGAAGCGGAGGCAATGCTCTCCACGATGGCGTGCGGGGCCGGCTCCTGTGTCGGGCTCTATACGGCGAATACCATGGCCGTGGTGACCGAGGTGCTGGGCATGTCGTTGACGCGATGCGCGACCACCATCGCCATAGACCCGCTCAAGAGGGTTCAGGCCTATGAAACAGGGAAGAAGATCGTCGAACTGGTTCGGAAGGGAATCCGGGCCAGGAGCATCATGACCAGGGAGGCCTTTGAGAACGCGATCATGGTCGACATGGCCATGGGCGGCTCAACCAACACCGTGCTCCATATCCCGGCCATCGCCAAGGAGGCCGATATGGACATGACCGCGGATCTCTTTGACGAAATCTCGCAGAAGACACCCAACTTGTGTTCCATTATCCCGGCTGGCACGTACGAGATGGCCGATATCGACCGGGCAGGCGGCATCCCCGCGGTCCTGAACCGTCTCGAAGACAAGGTTCAGGATTCTCCCACAGTCAACGGCATTTCTATCAGGGAAATTGCGAGAAAGGGCCGCGTGCTCGACGATGACGTCATCCGATCTCCCGAAAAGGCGTATCACATCGAAGGCGGCATTGCGGTCCTCAAAGGCAACCTGGCCTCGAGTTCGGTCATCAAACAAACGGCCGTTCAAAAAGAGATGCTGGTCCATTCAGGGCCTGCGAAGGTATTTTTTACCGAGAGGGAACTCATCGACGCCCTTCCGGCAAAAAGGATCTCCGAGGGAGACGTGGTGGTCTTGCCCTTCCAGGGACCGGCAGGGGCGCCCGGGATGCCGGAGATGCTAACCCCCACCGATGCCATCAAAGGCGCCGGGTATGAACGGGTGGCCCTGGTTACCGACGGGAGGTTCTCGGGGGCGACCACAGGACCCTGCATCGGCCACGTCGAGCCGGAAGCCTACATCGGCGGAGCCATCGGGATCGTCAGGGACGGGGACATCATCGACATCGACATCCCGAACAGAAGACTGAACGTCAGAATCACCGAAGAGGTGATCGAATCAAGACGCAAGCACATGAAGATCCCTGAAAGGACTATAACGCCCCTGTTGAGGTCTTTCAGGGAAAAATACTCGAGATGATCAACCGCTATCTCGGACATCTGCCGCCGGGCGATCCCCTGGACGGATATTTGCGTTTCGACATTGCGCCTCAGCTCGGTGTAAATGGAACGCCGCTCGGGTTTCGGGTATCCCAGTTCACCTTTTCACGGGACGTTTATCTCTACGAAGAGGTCGGAGGAGCCTTCCGGGTGGTGGGCAAATTCTTTCCTCCCGGCCGGCGCCTGGCTCAAGGACTGGTCCGTCCTCCGACAGAAACCGAGTTCCACAATCTGAGCCATCTGCATCGTCTGGGTCTGAATACCCGTCCTTTCCGGATCGCCCGCCCGCTGGGCTACAACCCTTGGCTTCATCACGTGTTGATCGTAGAGCACTTGGACGGGCAGCCGCTGGGGGAAGTGATCGATCAGGCGATTCAGCAGAACCGGCGGCACAGGCTATTCCGGAAGCTATCCGCACTGGCCGAGTTCCTGGCGCTTTTGCACAACCGCACGGCCGGAGATTGGACGGTCGATTTCGCGGGTCCTTGCGAATATGCCGGGCGCCTGATTGAATCCCTGGTCCAAAAGCGGGGCATGGCGCGAAGCGAAGCCGATGAACTCTACGGCCTGAGGGAGAAATGGCGAAACCGAAGCTGCATGTGGGAAGACCGGCGGGTGATTGTGCACGGTGACGTCACGCCTCCCAACTTCAGGGTCGGGCCGGGCCGGGAAGTCATGGTCTTCGACCTGGAGCGCATGACCTGGGCCGACCGGGTCTTCGACCTGGGCCGTATGGCCGGAGAGCTCAAGCATTTCTTCATGCTGGCCACTGGCGACCGGTGGGCGGCAGAACCCTTCATCGGCCACTTCCTCTGGGAATACTGCGGCCATTTCCCGGACCGGCACGAGGCTTTCCGTTCCGTCACGCGAAGGATTCCCTTTTACCTGGGCATCACCCTCTTGCGCATCGCGCGAAATTCCTGGGTCGACTGGGGTTACCGGCGCCTGCTATTGGAGGAGGCCAAAGAAAACCTGAGGGCGATCACATGAACATCAAGGCGATCCTCTTCGACGTGAACGGGACCCTGATCGACATTCTTACCGACGAAGGGATGGACGAGATATACCGGGCGGTGAGCCACTTCCTGACTTACCAGGGTATTCATCTTCACCGAGGCGAGGTCAGGGAACAATACTTCCGGATCATGGAGGAGCAGGAGAAAAATCGTGGCGAGGAGCACCCGGAGTTCGACGCGGTAGCCCTTTGGCGCGAATTCCTGGAGCGGAACCTGGATCCTGCCGGGCGGCCTCTACAAGACAGGCTGGAAACCATGCCCAGGTTCCTGGCCGAGATGTACCGGGGCATTTCCCGCCACCGACTGGAGTTGTATCCGGATGTGAAATCTGTCCTGGACGAACTCAAACCTCGCTTTTCCCTGGCTGTGGTGTCCGACGGGCAGAGCGCCTGGGCCCTGCCTGAAATGCGGGCCACGGGCATTGACGGCTACTTCGACCCCATCGTCATATCCAGCGACCACGGTTTCCGCAAGCCGGACCCTCGGCTTTTTCAGGCAGCGCTGGATGGAATCGGGGCCGAGCCGGAAGAAGTGCTGTTCGTGGGAAACGACATGTACCGCGACGTGTTCGGAGCCCAACGGATGGGCATGAAGACCGTGTTTTTCGCCTCCAATCAGGGCCGCCGGCACATGGAAGGCGTGGAGCCCGATTACATCATCTACCGCTTCGCCGAACTGAGGCAGGCCATCGAGTTCTTCGAGAGCCGGTGAAAACCCCATCATGTTTGTCCTCGAATAAAGCCCTCCCCTGGTGCGGTGTCTCAAGAGTTCTGCTTCTGAAAATGGCGGTTTGGAGTCTTGGCGCAAGCTTTCTGTTTGACCCACGACCGAGAGACACGGAAGTCCAAAATCCGAAGCCCGAAATTCGAAACAAAATCAAATGACTCAAGTTCGAATTAGCAAAACAGCAGAAGGCTGATTCGGCCATGGCTTGATGGGCATTTTGAACATTGTCGTTTTGGTATTGTTTCGGATTTCGAATTTCGATATTCGTATTTTCAACGCTCGAATCACCTTGAATAAAAGACAAAGCAAAGGCCCGGGGCGGAAGGGGCTGAGGAGGGAGAAGCGGGGAGTAGGAACCGATGTTTTTGCTTGACATCCATAATAGAATATTCCATTTTGGAATATATCGCCTTTTCCTGGATCCTGCACCATGCCTGCGAATGAGGAACTTCTGTTTGCAAAGGGGAAAGAGTAAATGCCTACCGTCTATGATGAAGTGAAAAGCAAGATGCTGGAGCTCTGCCGTGAAAATAATTTTTTTGGCGAAAAGATCGTTATCCGCGCCCGAACATTGACCCCCGAAGAAGCGATCGGGAATCCGGAAGGGGACGATTTTCCCCTGAAGAAGGGCAAGGAAAGCCTGATGGAAGCGGAATTCCGCGGGGCACTGGGCCAGGCCTTCACCGACCGGTTCGGCGATTATGAAGGCACGCTGGATGAGATATTCACTATGCCCCTGAAAAACAACTTTCGCCGGGCCCTCTTTGTGGCGGCCCTGAACGCGGTTCTTCGACACCTTGGTTTGATTGGGGGCACGGTCCACTGTCGAGACGAGGGCCCCGCGCAATGTGCAGCGCAGGTCGTCTCGTTCATCAGGGATCGGGCCGGCATGGCAAAGATCGCCCAGATAGGCTTTCAGCCCGCCATCGCCGGAGCGCTGGCCAAGGCTTTCCCTTTTCGGCTATTGGACCTGGATCCGGACAATATCGGTCGAACAAAGTTCGGTATCGTGGTGGAAGGGCCGGAGGCAACGGAAGATGCCGTGGCCTGGGCCGACTTGCTCCTGGTCACCGGAACGACCATCACCAACGACACCATCGGCCGGTTCCTCAATATCAAGCCGACGATCTTTTACGGCACCACTGTTGCAGGCGCAGCTTACCTGATGGGGTGGGACCGATTCTGTGCCGCGTCCAGCTAGCAGACTGCTGAAAAACGGCCATCTGTTGCGTTACCCTCATTCCTCATCGTTGCGGCGTACTTCTATGTACGCCTCACACTTCAGAATTTCGGGTGCCTTGCATCTGGCCGTTTTTGAGCAGCCTGCAAACCAGGTGTTTTTCAAGAACCTGCTGGTAAACATACAGAGGAAGGAAAGCACCCATGAAGCAGATTACATTAACCATCATATCCTTTCTTATACTGTCACTCGCCTCAGCCTCGGCGGCCGAACTACATTTTTTCGTGGGCGCCGGTCTGAGGCAACCTGTCGACCGGCTGGTCGAAGATTTTCAGCAAAAAACCGGCCATCGCGTGGTTCTGGACTATGACGGCGGCGGTCGCTTGTTGGCCCGAATCACCGCGTCGGGCATGGGCGACCTGTTCATGCCCGGCTCTTTTTTTTATATCGAGAAATTGCAGGCCGAGGGCAAGATCCTCAGTTGGAGGCCGGTGGTGGCTCATACGCCGGTGATCGCCGTCGCCAAGTCCAAGGCCGATCAGGTGAGGACCTTGGAGGACCTTGCCAAACCGGGTGTAAGGCTTGCATTGGGAGACCCCAAGGCCATGGCCCTGGGCAAGACCGCTGTCACGATCCTGGAGCGCGCGCACCTGAAGGAAAAGGTGATGCCCAACGTCAGCGTTTACGGGGCCACGGTCAAGCAACTGACTCTTTACGTGGCCGAGGGAAACGTGGATGCGGCCATCATCGGTCGGACCGACGCCTTTCAGTTCAGAGACCGGGTAAACATGATCCCCATCCCGGATGAATATATCGAAGTCGAAACCGTGCCGGTGGCCGTATTGACAACGGCGACCAACCTGCAAGCGGCTGTCGCCCTTCAGGACTTTGTATCTTCTCCTGATGCTATCAAGGTCTTCGAAAACTTCGGCTTCCTGCCTTTGAAATAGGTTGTTCATGGAGAGCCTGTTCTTTCTGCCCCTCGTTGTGATGACCCTGTTCATGGCCGCGGTGCCTGCGGCCCTGCTCTTTTACGTGTCCCCGGCGGAAATCCTCCGCGCGGTCTCCTCGGCCGAAATCCTCTTCGCGCTGCACCTTAGCCTGACCACGTCTATACTGGCCGTTTCGGCCTCTCTCCTCCTCGGCGTGCCCACGGCCTACCTCTTGGCACGGCGAGATTTTTTCGGCAAGGCCGCGATCGACACGCTGCTCGACTTGCCCCTGGTCATGACACCGCTCATCGCCGGGGTGGGTTTGCTTTTCCTGTTCGGTGAAAAATGGCTGGGCCGAGCGATGGCGGAGCTGGGCCTGCGTGTATTGTTCACCCCCTGGGGTGCGGCTGCAGCGCAGACCTTCATCGCCGCACCCATCCTCACCAGATCCTGCAGAGCCGCTTTTGAAGCGGTTGACCGCAAGTACGAATTGGCCGGGCAGACACTGGGCCTGTCTCCTTCCCGTGTCTTTTTGAAGGTCACCCTGCCCCTGGCCAGGCAGGGGCTCATTTCTGGAACCATTCTGGCCTGGGCGCGAGCCCTGGGGGAATTCGGGGCTACGCTCATGGTCGCCGGGGCGACACGGTTCAAGACCGCCACCCTGCCCATATCCGTCTACCTGAATATCAGCAGCGGTGAACTCGGCCTGGCATTGGCCTGTTCATGGGTGCTGCTCCTGAGCGGAGTGATCCTCCTGTTCTCGCTCAAGTGGATCGGCCGCAGCCGTAAAAGGCATCTTCAGGCAGGAGGTCTTTGACCGTGTCCGCCATCCGCTTGTGCCGGATCAGCAACTTCGTCCTGGAAGGTGTGGAGTTCGACATCAACGAAAACGAATTGCTCGTCGTGGTCGGACCATCGGGCGCGGGCAAAACCACCCTGCTCAACGTCATCGCCGGTTTGGTCGCATACAATGGCAGAGTCATGTTTGACGGCCGACCCGTGGACTGCCTCCCGCCCCACCGTCGCGAAGTTGGATACCTCTTCCAGGACTTGCTCCTGTTTCCCCATTTGACCGTGGAAAAGAACCTGCTCCTGGCCATGACACGCCTTGATTTGGGCCGCCGGGAAAGGCAAGCCCGGGCCGAGGAGATTTTGAGTCTCTTCAGGTTGGGATCTTTACGAGCCCGCCTGCCTGGAGACCTGAGCGGCGGAGAGAAGCAGCGGGCCGCTTTTGCCAGGGCCGTCGCTTCAAGGCCCAGGGTCCTGCTTCTGGACGAACCCTTTGCGAGCCTGGATTTCCGCACAGCCAGGTACCTGCGCCAGGAATTCAGAGACCTGCAGAAGAAACTGGCCATGACGACCCTGTTCGTGACCCACAACCTGCACGAAGCCCGGGAACTGGCCGATCGCATCGCGGTATTGCGTGCCGGCCGTTTGGAGCGCATCGGCCGACCCGATGAGATTTGGTTTGCAGGCGAGAGCGAAAACGATTTTCTGGAAAGGCCTAATCTCTTGCCTTTCAAGGATCAGTTCTGTCTCGGCAACGGCCTGGTGCAAGTTCATTGGGCGGGCTTGAACCTTCTGGCGCCCGATGAAGGCCGCCAGTTCACCCGTCTTTCAATTCTGCCCCATGAGGTCTACCTATCCTCCTTGCCGCCGCCCGGGCCGCCGATCAACCGCTTTACAGGGAAGGTCAAAGAAATCCGTCAAAATGACGGTGCGGTCCAGGTAACGGTCGAAGTAGGCCAGGAAACCTTGCTGGCGGAAATCAGCCGGGATCAATGGAGTGCCATGGGCCTCGCTCCGGGCCATCCTGTGCATGGCATCCTCAAGTTGCGAGCGTTGCGTGGGATCTGAGGGCATGACGATAGTTTGAAATCGGGTATTGATGAACTCGCGAAACGCCCAACGCCGTCATTGCGAGGCGCGAAGCGCCGTGGCAATATCCTGCTTACCCGAATAATAACGAGATCGCTTTGCTCGAAATGACAATCACTCCGGACTTGTCAGCGAAACGTCAATATCCATCCCCCACGGTTCACCGTGCAGAAAATGGATGTTGGTGTTATCCGAGGGAATGCTCTATATACTAGATTATCCGTTCAACTCCTTGGTATGCCATGACACTGAAATCAGCGACCGAATACGTCGTTCTTGGCGCGCTCATGTCCGGCGCAAGGCACGGCTATGAAATCATGCAGTTCCTTGGTTCCGCCCTGGAGGCCACGTGGCGGGTCAGCACCAGCCAGCTCTACGTGCTGCTGAAACGGCTGGAAGAGGAAGGATGCCTCGAATCCTTTTCAGAGAGCCAGGGGACCCGGCCTCCAAAGCGGGTGTTCAATCTGACCGGTAAAGGAAGAAAGGCTTTCATGGAGTGGCTAAGCGCGCCGGTTGACCACGTCCGGGATATCCGGATGGAATTCCTTAGTAAGCTATTTTTCTTTGATTCCCTTTCCCTTGCCGGAGCCCATGACCTCGTGGAAGCCCAAATCCGGGTCCTGGAAAAACTGCTCCGAAGACTCCAATCAAGGTCTGGTCACGATGAAAGCGGGTTCATGAACCTGGTCTATTCGTTCAAGGCCCGCAATGTGGAGTGCCTCCTCTCATGGCTGTTGGAAGAAGCGCGCCCGTTTGCCGTTCACAAACAAAGAAAGGGGGGGTCGCATCTAAATTATAAAGTTTTGACAAGGCCATGCCGTTAAGATAGCGTGTGAAAAACAAAAGAAGATGCTTCTTGGCGAAACAAAAAGGTGTTTTTGAATGGCGCGGCCGTTAAGAATAGAATTCCCGGGTGCCTTCTATCACGTGATGAATCGCGGAAACACGGGAATGAATATATTTATTTTGCGCCGTTTACATGGCGAACGAAAAGGAACACCCTTCCTTGTTCCGCCATCGAAACTATAATCAAGGAGGGCGCCATGAAGTGGATTATAGGAATCTTGAGCCTTGCGTTCTTACTTTCACCAACTTTTTCCCACGCCTCAGAAGCCCCGGCCGGAAGTGTCGTAACGGCAAAGGGGACCGCGTCGATCATTCGACAAAACCAGGTGGCTCCCGCTCAAATCGGCGATCATATTTTTATGGGGGATTCTCTGAAAACCGGCCCTGACGGCTCGTTGGGAATCATTTTCAAAGACGACACCGTGCTCTCCATAGGCCCTCGGAGTGAAATCAATATCAGCGAATTTCTTTTCTCGCCGGCAGAAGGGAAACTGTCTATTGTCACGAGGCTTCTCAAGGGAACGGCAACCTATTTGACGGGCATCATTGCGAAACTATCCCCTGAATCCGCCCGTTTCGAAACGCCTGTAGCGAATATAGGGATTCGCGGAACAAGATTTGCCGTCAAGATCGAGGACCCCGATCCCGGGGCAAACTGAAGACGATTTAGTGCTAGGTATTTTTCAGACGGGTCCGCTCTTGTCATCAAACCAAATGACGCAAAGGGGATAAGCCATGACTCACCGAGTTGTTCTCATCTTTTGCTGCAGCCTTTTTTTCCTCCTCTCGTGTGCCCCGAAGAACCTTATTGTCCTTCTTCCTGATCCGGATGGAAAGGTGGGCATTGTCGAAGTCTCTAACGAGGGAGGGACTCAGCTCTTGACTGAACCTCGACATGCTACGGTGGTCAAGGCCGCAGACGTGCCTCCTACCGCCCCGGTTCCCATAAAGGAAAAAGAGGTTCTTAAAATATTCGGGGAGGCCATTTCCGCGCAGCCTGATCCCCCGGTAAAGTTTATCCTGTACTTTGAGAGCGGCACTACGGATCTGAGCAAAGAGTCCCAGAGCCTGATTCCAGATGTCCTGAGCGCGATCGAAGCCCGCAAATCGAAAGACGTCACTATCGTAGGCCATACGGACCGCGTTGGAACCAGAGAGGCAAACTATAAATTGGGTCTCGAACGCGTGGAGGCCATCAAGGCAATCCTGGTTTCCAAAGGGGCCGATCCTGCCGGTATCGAGGTTGCCTCCCATGGAGAAGACAATCCATTGATCAAAACGGAGGACGAGGTTGCAGAGCCTCGTAATCGCCGGATTGAAATCACCGTGAGGTAGTGAGAACCTTTGCTGCTCGCCCCGATATCCGCAAAATTCTGAACTGCAATGAGAAGAAAAAATCCCGGCGATTCGGACTAAGCTGAAAAAAATGACACTCCTAGCAGCAAAAATGGCGCTCCTGGCAAAACCTGAGAGGGGGCGCCGATGGATTCTCCTTCTTGGGCTCATCGTCTCCATCGCTTTTTCGTTGCAATACATTTTCCAACCGCCCTTTCTCCGCTTCCTTGATAACAAGTGGCATGACACCCTGATCAAGTCCCACGCTCATGGGGAGGCTTCCGATCTCCCCATCATCGTTGACATTGATGAAAAAAGCCTTGCCGGGTTCGGTCAATGGCCCTGGCCCCGGTACCGCGTGGGGATTTTGCTTGAAAAAATGAAGAACCTTGGGGCCCTCAGTATCGGTTTGGACATGGTGTTTCCTGAAGCCGACCGGACTTCACTCGACATATTGCAGAGGGATATTCAGAGGGAATTGGACGCCTCTGTTGACTTTTCCGGGCTTCCTGCGTTTCTCATGGATAATGATAAGCTGTTGGCCGGAACCCTTTCCCATGGTCCTTTTGTTTTGGGTTACAGTTTTCTCTTCACGGAAAAAAAGGAGAAGAGCAAGGAGTGCCGACTTCATCCGGTGAGCGTGGCAGTTATGAAGAGAACCGGCGGGGATGAGATCTCAGGATTTCTTTTTAGGGCAGAGGGGGTTGTTTGTAACCTGGATGTATTGTCCGAGGCTGTGAGCTTATCCGGTTTTTTCAATACGATTAAAGACCCGGACGGTGTCCTTCGACGAATCCCGCTGCTCATAGAGCATGATCAGAAGTTCTACCCAAGCCTGGCTTTGGCAACGCTCATCCAAGCCTACGGGATAAGGAACATTGTTCTTCGGCTGAATTCCGGAGGGGTTGAGAGCATTGCGCTGGATGAAACGCTCATTCCGGTAGACAGAAAGGGCTGCTTGCTCATTCATTATCGTGGCCGGGCAAAGTCTTTCAACTATATTTCAGCAGGAGATATTCTCCTTGATCTGGTCTCAAGGGAACAGATCAATGGAAAAATCGTTTTCCTGGGAAGTACAGCGGTAGGGGCGGGAGAATTTTATGCAACTCCTCAGGACCATTTATTTCCAGGGGCCGAAGTGCATGCCACCCTGGTTGACAACATCACGAAAAAGGATTTCCTCGCCAGACCTCAGTGGGTTCCGGGTTTGGAGCTCTTGCTGGTCTTCGGGGCCGGAATCTTTTCGACCCTGCTGTTGACTAGGGCAGGCGCCCTCTGGGGTCTGTTCATCCTTGGAATCCTGGGTTTCGGGTTATGGGAAACTTCCTTTTGGACCTTTCAGGCAAAAGGGATCATCATCTCCTCTCTCATTCCGCTCATGGCTCTTGCAAGTAATTTCTCCCTTTTGACCTTATTGAAATACTGGCAAGAGGAACAAAAGGTCAAGGCGCGCACCAAAGAGCTGGCAAAAACCCAGGAATTTACCATCCAATGTTTGGCATCCCTCACCGAGACGCGGGACAGTGAAACAGGCAAGCATATCCTGCGTTGCCAGCGATACGTCAAGGCTCTTTCCAAACAGTTGGCAACCTCTCCAAAACATTCTTCCTTGCTAAGAGAGGAAACGATCGACTTGCTGTATAAATCGGCTCCCCTCCACGATATCGGCAAAGTGGGGGTCCCAGACAGAATCTTGCTGAAACCCGGCAAGTTGACCGAGGATGAATTCGAGGAGATGAAGAAACATACCGTCTACGGCCGGGATGCAATCGTGACGGCGGAGAAAAACCTCGGGGAAGGGGTAAGCAACCAATTCCTCCAGTTTGGCAAGGAAATGGCCTATGCCCACCATGAGAAATGGGACGGCTCCGGTTACCCGGAAGGCTTAAATGGAGAAAATATTTCTCTCTTGGGGAGGATTATGGCGATCGCCGACGTATACGATGCCATGATCTCCAGGCGACCCTACAAACCTCCCCTCACCCATGAGGAAGCCGTCTCCTTTATTGTCAGAAACAAGGGAATTCACTTTGATCCGGATGTTGTAGAAGCTTTTCTAAAGATCCATGAAGAATTTAAAAAAATCGCCGCAGAATTACCGGACCTGAAACAAGACAAAAAGTAAGGGGCAGGTTTTCATTCCTGACACAGCAGGTGATAAGAACTTGCTTCGGACGCAAAGGCGTATAAGAGTTGTCCTTGTGTGTCAACAAAGAACTCAGTCCGCCGTGTTGCAGCATTCTTATTCAGCGTGGGATCGGGTCCGTTGTGGGAAGGGTCACCGGGTGCGACCTGTATATCACAGGCTCGCAAGAATAGGAATCTCGACACTCAAGGGTGCAAAACCGCAGGATTGAAGACATACCTGTCCCCGGGCTCGGCTTTCTATTTCCAAATGAGGAGGGCAATGCGTCGGGAGATTCCAGGCCTGCCTGTGCGTCGCACGCAGACAGGCCTACAGAAAGACACTTATTATCTGCTCACCTTTGTTCGGAACATGGGAGCATCAGCCTTCGCTAAAGCTTCGGCCCGACAGGCATGGCGGCGAGCCACTCCAGGGCGTCAAAGGCATTGTCCTTTTTTCCCTCTTTGGACCGGTAAAGGACTTTGGATTCCTCCGAGATATAGGTCATTCTCTCCTGGGAAAAAGAGGTAAACGAGTCCATCACCTCAATTGCTAAGACTAATGTTGTGTTGGCAGGAGAGAAAGCGCAGGCACGGTAAATCAGCTGAGCACTTCGACTCCGTATTGGGAGAACCTCCTGTCCCCGGTTACGACGGGGATACCTTTTGCAAGAGCGGTTGCTATGATGAAGCGGTCACAGGGATCCCTGTGAATTTGAGGGAGGGCTGTCGCTCTGACGCAGGTCTCAACGTCCAGGTCGATGATGGACAGATTATGGTGCTCCACAACCTCTCTAATCCAGTCTCCAGGCGCCCTCGGCAGGGTGAGCTTCCTAGACCTGCACTTCAACCCGATCTCAAATCCTGAGATGGCCGAAATGTATACGGCCGGGGCACTTTCAATCCTGCTAAGAGTGTCGGGGCTGATTTTGCTCTGGTCATGGGCAAGCCAGAGTAGGGCACAGGTATCCAGGAGCATCATTCAATTTCTCCCCACTCATCCTCTGAGAGGTCTTCTGTGGGATCATAGCGGATTTCAATTCTAGAGAGAACAGGATTATACGCCAACCGGCTGGGTCTCCTATAAGGAATAAGCTCGGCGACCGGCTTACCGTTCCGGCATATGGTGAAGGATTTTCCCTCCTTCTCGATCTCCGCAAGTAGCGAAGAGATCTTTGTTTTAGCTTCCTGAACATTCAATGTTTCCATGCCCGGACCTCCGAAGAGCGTCTCCATTATATGACTCAGTTTATGACTCAGTTTAGGTAATTCCGCTGGAGAAGTCAACCCTGCTAGCCATAACCATCATTAAGGCTGTTCTCTGAACTTTCAGCTCTTGATGCGAAAAAAGGAAGACCCAAAAATATTCTCTCCATTACAGGGGGCTCACAGAGAGAGGTGATAGCATGGACACTGGCACCAGAGAAGTCAAACCTGAGGACTATATACTCTCGGTACTCTCACCGAATGACAGAACTGACGCCGCATTCAAAATAGCTCAAGAGGCATTTAGAAAAACCAAGTTGACCGTGAAAGATATCGATAGAGCTGTCAAAGCCGTCAGGAGGAAGACTTACGGAGAAGGGCGATAGGGTCGTTGTAGATACGGGGGTGCTTATTTCCAGCTTTGTTTTTGGTGGGACACCGGAAAAGGCTGATCTTTCTTGGAGTCATCTTGATTCCATTTCGCTGTTTGAATGCCTGCTGCTCTTTTCTTCGCCTTCGATTTGGGAAGGATGATGGAGATGAGGGATCTTTTTCGGCCTGACCCCGAGCCTACCGCTCCCGGGTAGATTCTTCCAGCGTGCGGCAGGTAAAGCAGAAAGAGACATGCATGAGTTTGTTTTCCCTTTATCGCAGAGCGTGCGCGGATTGCTCCGTCGCCGCCAACATGGCATCCATGGCCTTTGGAATCTGCCGGATGATGTCGATCACCTGGGTGGCCGGGGTGGGGTTGGCGTAAAGACCGGCCAGCCTGTTGACTCTGGCTGCGAGAACGGCGGACTCTTCCACGCTCATGCCGGAAGCGACCAACGCCGAAACGATGCCTGTTACCGTGTCCCCGGTGCCCCCCACAGGTTCCAAGGCTTCCACCACAGGCTCATCCACGGTGGCGAGGATTCCTTCTCCAGAGGCGATGTGGTCCCGCTTCCCTTTTACCAGAAGAATGCGCGCTGCGTTGTCGTGCTCGTAGGCCCGCTTGATCAACTCGGGCACCCGATTGTCTTCATGAAGAATGAAACCCCTGGTGTAGAAGGGATGGGGTGCTTCCTCGTCGGCAAGAAAGGCCACTTCTCCCGCGTCCGGCGTGAAAAGATCGTAAGAGCCTGCCTGCCCGCTCATCTTGGCTGCATACATGAACCCGGCATCCGCAATGAGAACCGGTCTGGGCTTCATCTCTTCCAGCGCGAAGAGGACCCGGTTGTGCCAGTCCACATCGGGCTGGAGGTAATGAAACGTGACGACCTTGAAGGCCGCTTTCGTTACATGCTTCGTCAAATGCTCATAGAGCCTTCGGCTTCCCTTTCCTGTACCGATATCCCCTACGAGATAGGAAAAAGGGGGAGGGTTGCCCAGGACCTCCCCTGCCGCGATGGTTGCCGCAAGCAAGGCCGGCGTTCCCCGGTTGATGGGGATGCGCCTCTTGTCAAGGATCAGCCGATCCTTGCCGAGCTCCACTTCCCCTGCAAGCATGGGAAAATCTTCAACCGGTACGGTCCCGACTATTGCGAGCATTGGCGCATCATCTCCTCGTAGGCAAGCTGAAGGGCATACCCGCAAAGGGTATGGCCGACGGCCCTTGGGCTCGGGGCATCCGAAAGAGCCCTCCCGACCATCTCCTGGGCTAAAAAGGGGACATCCGGGCACCCGCCGCCTGAGACATTCACGATCGTCATGGTCTTCTTGTCCACGGTCAGCTTCATGTTGGCGGCCCGGATCATCAGGTAGTCCCCGAAGTCCTTGGTCTGGAACAGATTGACCGGTTCGAGCAGCGCGCTCTGGACCGGAACCACTTTCAAGGGCTCTACACCTGCCTCATCAAGCACCCGCAACACGTTCAGCTCCTCGATGAGGGGGAACTCGATGACCAGATCGCACCCTGTGCGGATCTCGGGCGGCGGCCCCTTGACTTTCACCTTCCATCCCGCGGCCTTCAGGGCGTTCTCCGCACGAATGACCTCGCTCGTGTTCTCAAAGACCAGGATCCCGCGATCCTGCTGGTGCGCCCCGGAGCGCCGCTTTTTCTTAAGGAAACTCAAGAAACCCATCACTCTCCACCTAATCAACTACAGCCTTATTCCCGTGGCACGGAGGACACAGCGCAGGATGGCCACAAAAAAACATTATCCGCAGACCCGCCTGCCAAAGTCTTGTACGGCGGCAGGTTTCGCGGATTAACGCAGATTTCTTTAAGCTTCTTTCTTGATGACGATCCGATAACCGGTACCTTCCTCGGCGACGTTCTGGACCTTCCATCCCTTGCTGGTGGCGGCGCGGCTGACGTTTTCCTTCGAGGTGTCCGTGTCCACCAGAATCTCGATTTCCCCTTTGCCGGTTTTCTTGATCTCTTCCATGGTCATGAGCACCGGTTGCGGGCAACTGAATCCCCGTGCATCAACGATTTGAGCCATGATGTCCTCCTTTATCTCTGCGCTCTCCGCGCACTCTGCGTTAAAACCCCTAAGCGGCCCTTCTTCTCATGGTAAACCCGATGAACAGGCACACGAGCAACCCGATGATCACGGCCGCGATGCCATGGGGGCCGACGCCGGCCGGCGAACTGGCCATGCCGAAATTATGGGATATGCCTGCGCCCACGATCATGCCCAGCACAAAGACCGCCGCATCGCCGTCCCCCTCCCCTGCCAGGAAGAGCTGCCGGCCGGGACATCCCCCGGCCAGGGCGAATGCAAGGCCCGCGACCACCATGCCCCCGAAATTCCACAACCACATGGTGTGAGCGACAGGTTGTTTTACAAATCCGGGATGAAACTGGCCCACGATCAGGTTGGTCAAAAAGGCAAAAACCGCTAGGCCGACCAGTCCCTGGAACAGATGGGGTTGACGGAAGAGAATGAGGTCCCTGAAGGACCCCATGGTGCAGAAGCGGCTTCGCTGGGCCAGGAATCCCACGGCAAGACCGATGATCAGGGACACTGCCAGCGGAGCGTACTGGGCGCCGGGTCCCTTGAGGCTGTAGAAAAGAACCCCGCTCTTGGCCTGGCCTGCGACCGGCGGAAAGACAATCCTCAAAATCAAAAATCCGATCATGATCAAGGGAAGCAGCCAACCTACGCTGGTGTACGTTTTTTCCTCCCGGCCGAGGTTGTAGCCGCTCCTGAAAAAGAGCGTTCCGATCCAGATGCCCACGATGAGTCCTGCCAAACCGAAGATCGCATTCCCGTCACCCCCTGCAAGCCGCAGTAAGGCCCTCCAGGGACAGCCCAGAAACACGAGGGCGCCGATCATGGCAAAGACGCCCAGCACGAACCGAACAATGGGCGCCGACCCTGCCCTGGGCCGAAATTCCTTGAACAGATAGGCCGCAATCAGAGAACCCAGCACAAAGCCGATGATTTCCGGCCGCATGTATTGAACCACTTCAGCCCGATGGAGGCCCAGGGCACCTGCAATGTCCCTGTCGAAACAGGCCACGCAGATCCCCATGTTCCCAGGGTTGCCCCACTTCTGAAGGAGCGCTGCAAACACGCCGATAAAGGCGCCTACCGAAATAATCCCCCACCGCGTCGCAAAGACATTCTTGAACCCGCCCATGTTCATTCTCCTCTCTTCTGTTCCCTCTTCTCTTCCATCAGGTCGCCTGCAAGCCGGCAAGGTCTTCATGCCCTTTTCCGGAAGGCTCGGCTCCTCTCAGAACACGCCCTTCACCCCTGCGGCTCGTAAAACCAATCGCATCAAGATACTCGAGCACAAGGACCCCGATTCTTCTTCCGTACCCCAGCGCTTCCCGAATATCATCGAGGCCGAACACGCCCTTTGCGGCGATGACCTCTTTCACCTTCTCCTTGATCGTCTCGAAGCTCTGAGCCGCCACATACCGCCCGTCCTTGAACCGGACCAGCTCTCCCTCGTTCTTCAAATAGGAAAGAATTCTCTCGATATCCTTTTTTTCCTGCTTGAAGGGGTCGAGCCTCCAGACGGTATCGGCGCTGAAGGGAGTCGTTCCGGAGCCGCGGGCATAGTCCAGGCAAAGCGCTGCAAGTTTGGCCTCTTGCGGCGAGAGGCCCGCCGAGACCCCGCTCACCTGAAATCCTCCGTCCCGCTTGACGAGCCGCCCGTCGCGACAGAGATCCGAGATCATTCTCCGGCAGGCTTCCTCTTCGAGGTTGGGAGAAAGCTGTCTCCTGATCTCCTCTGCTTTGACATTTCTTTTCATCGGATCCCTGGCCAAAACATCCTTGACGATGCCGGGAAGGCTCCCTTTTAGCTCTTCGTAGCTCTTTCTGCTGAAGAAAGCCTGTCCCCGAAAACCGAGGACTTCGCCCTGACTCTCCTTTTCCTTCAGGACCGCCATCACCTCATCGAGCCCGAACCCCGAAGTCTTCGCCAGCTCAAGAGGCATGAGAAGTCGATCCGGGTGAGCATGGAAAAAAAAACTTACGCAGCCCGGAAGGTCGCTCGCCTTCAGAGCACTGAGGTAGGGAAGGGTCTTCTGAGCTTTGACAACCCGGAATTTTTCAACAGGGATCTCCAGCACCCTCCCCCCGCCGATGACCGTGTTTGCGTTGAGGGGGCAGATCACGAAAGGATCCTTTGACAGCGCGGCCACGGGATTTGCGAGGCGCAACTGGGCCAGCCCGCTTTCTCCGGGTTCCAGGATTTCCTTTTCCATGAGCGCGACAAGGGTGCTCGTGACCGATGTGCCCAGGTAGAGTTTCACCCTCTGCCGGTTTCTAACCGGGGCCTTGGCGCTCTTGAGCACTTTCAGATCAACATTTAGGAGAAAACCGGGTTTCACAAATCCGGGCTCGGCAAGGACCATCCCGCGGCCTGCCTTCTCAAAAGGAACTCGGTGAAGGCTGGCGCCGACCCTCTGGCCGGCATAGGTCTTTTCAACCTGCCTGTGGTGCGCTTCCAGGGAACGCGCCCTGGTCTCGATCTCCTCGGGCAGGAGAACCAGAGAATCATTGAGATTCACCGTGCCCGAAAGGATGGTTCCTGTCACGACCGTGCCGAAGCCGGCTGTTCTGCTCACCTGGTCGATCCAGAGCCTGAAGGGGTCCTTGCTGGACTTGATCTCCACGTGCCCTGCCCCTTCTTGGAGGGCGGTGCGGATCTGAGGCAGGCCCCGTCGATCGACGGCCGAGAAAGGAATGACGGCCTTTCCCTGGAAAATCGTTCCGGCCGTCAATTCCCGGATTTCCAGTTCCGCCAATTGCAACGTCTCTTGGTCCACCATGTCCGCCTTGCTGAGAACCACGAATCCGGTTTTGGCGCCGAAGAAATCCAGAATCTCCAGGTGCTCCCGGGTCTGGGGCATGACGCCGTCGTCCGCGGCGACCACAAGGACGGCCATGTCTACACAGCTCAAGCCGCGAATGGTATTCTTGAGAAAGTCCGTGTGACCCGGCACATCGACGAGCGCGACGGAAAGCCCCTCCGGACATTCAAAGGGCGCCACTCCCGACTCGATGGACAGGCCTCGCCTTTTTTCCTCCTCGAGCCGGTCCGTGTCGATCCCTGTGAGGGTACGGACCAGGGATGTTTTCCCGTGATCGACGTGGCCTGCCACGCCTATGGTCACGTGCTTTTGCATCAAAAACGCTTTTCTTCCATTCAAGCCTCATGGAGGGGGCAAGGGGAATTGAACCTCCTCCCGGTTTTGCAGACCGGGACAGCGGATTTGAAGTCCGTGTGGCGCACCAGCACCATTGCCCCCTTTTTCTTTTGCAGCTTCACGAAGCACGGGCGGCAGGCCGGAAGGGATATTTGCAACTTGGCGGATGAGAAGAAAAGAGATTTTCCGGCCTGGCTCAGTGCCTACCGAACCCGGGTAGAAAGGGCCACCCTTTCTCATGTGAAGCCGAAAAACCTTTGCATTAGGACGATTCCCTGCATCACTAATAGAGCGTTTCCTTAATCAATAGGTCATCTCGACCCCTTCGACAAACTCAGGGTAAACTCAGGGAGAGATCTTTATATAGGTTTGATGACGTTAAGATTTCTCGCTGCGCTCGAAATGATATCCTTGAAGCGTTGTTTCCAGTACGCTCCACGGGGTATGTGGAGCCCAAATTATTTGCGATCGTCCGATTTGTCAAACTGGAAATTCCGATTCAATTTCCGGCAGGCATAGGATTGCCCGATAAAAGAGGGGGAGGACCAAAAGAAGCCCGCGTTCTATAACTCCTTGATCTTCCGTTCATGGTGAGGTATCGAACCATGAACGCAACGGAAATCCTCAGGGATCGGAAATTCAACCACCCTTCACAAGGAGTTTGAACATGATCGAGCTCGACATCCCCTCTTACGGAATGCTCAGGCTGCAATACCTGGTTCTTGATTTGAACGGCACCATCGCCCTCGACGGAAAGCTTTTGCCCGGAGTGAGCCCGCGGCTGGAGAACCTGAATACCCTTCTGGAAACCTGGCTGGTGAGTGCAGACACGCAAGGGACCTTGTCGGATCTCGCCGCAGGCTTGAAGGTGAGATCGAAACGACTGGACCCAGGAGATGAAGCCGGGCAGAAACGCGCGTTTATCGAGGAGCTCGGAGCGGAAGGCGCGGTTGCCGTCGGCAACGGCGCCAATGATGCCCTGATGCTGCGCAGCGCCGCTCTCGGCATTGCCGTGATGGGCCAAGAAGGGCTGGCGGCAGAGTGCCTGGCCGCATCCGACCTCGTGGTTCCGAACATCGAATCGGCCCTGGACCTGCTCCTGTTTCCCCGCCGCCTGCTGGCCACCCTGAGGAAATAGGGCTAACCGCGAACCCACGCAGACCTAGAAGCTGATGCCCTCATATCCCATGTCCATGTAACGGGCCATGCCGGGATGGCCGTTCATGTCATCTCTTGAACATGGTCAGCCTTTTCGTGCCCCTGATCTGCCTGAAATTGGCCCCCTGGCTCACGCACGCCATGGCGAGGTCCTCGTCAATCACTTTGGTCCCTGAGAGGGCGTGCACTCCATAATCAAAAAGAACCGGGGAAAGGGGCACCGTGTCCCCGAGCATGAGAACATAGGCCTTCGGGTCGCACAGTGCGAGCAGATGCTCCAGGGTGTGATTGGTCAGGGAGGTCCCTGTCAGGGCCACGACGTGGGCTTGGGGGATGACGCGCTCCGCCTCGGGCTCTTCCAGGTCTCCGTCTTTCGGGTTTTTCTCGATAACCCACAAGGTTTCGGCCCTCTCCCGCACTCTGGGAAGAAAAGGGAAGTGACCCACCACGGCCACCCTCTTGCCCTCTCCTTTTTCAAGAATCAGCTCCGCGGCGTTGAGCTCCACGCAGGCGGCCTCGTCGACGTCGATCAGCGAATTGATCGCCGCCATGCCGAGGGATGCCTCCAAAATGCGCTCCGAATAGGCCATTTGCACCAGTTCCTGAACGCTCCTGGAAAGCAGCGTTCCCGCATCTCGCACGGTTGCCTGCTCCTGCTTCAGGGCATCCCTCGGGAGGGTCGCAGCCAGCCCGCAATGGCGGCTCAGCACGGCGGTGTGGAAAATTCCCTGGCGGATGTCTCGCACCCGCGCACTGACATCAAGGGCAGCGATCAGATCTTCTAAGATTTTCAAGGCACTCCGGCCTCCTTTCCTCGTGACTCACGATATCATCTTTGATGAAAAGAGCAAATATCATGCCCTGCCCACCTCCAACCGGAAGTCTCTGAAAAACCATGACTTCGCTGAACGCTAAAAAGAGACGGCCAACGGGGATGAGACGAGATTGCAAAGATGCAATACCTGTCTTTCCTGTCTGTTGCAATTCTGAAATGCCTAGCCGACTTTGGAAGGCTTATTTTTCCCTGACTATGTTTTTGCATTACGAAATCAAATCCTTAGGGCTCGGTCTTTCTCTCCGCCTGCGGGTGGCATGGAAAATGCTCCCTTTCTCAGGGCAGCGAGCATTTCCGCAAGTCGCTGAAAAACAGGAAAGTCTCTCTTTGAGGAGGTTCATGATATGCGTATTGCGGTGACAACGCAGGGCAACGATCTCGACGCTCAGGTCGACACGAGGTTTGGGCGTGCTCCGAATTTTATTTTCGTGGACACGGAGACCCGGCGCTTCGAAGTCGTGCAAAACGCTCAGAGCCTGGACCTGCCCCAGGGCGCGGGAATCCAATCCGCCCAGAATGTTCTGCCTCACAAACCGGATGTGGTCCTTACCGGAAACTGCGGGCCTAAAGCCTTTCGGGTCCTGCAGACGGCAGGCATCAATGTGGTTGTCGGTGTGAAAGGGAAAATTGCGGACGCAATCCAAGACTACCTGGACGGAAAATATGACGAGGCCACGGGAGCGAACGTGGAAGGGCACTGGGTGTGAAGGAAAAAAGATCAGTTGAAGGAGAAAAATGATGAAAGTCGCTGTAAGTTCCACAGGAACGAACCTTGATTCGGCCGTCGACCCCCGGTTCGGCCGCTGTGCTTATTTCCTCATCGTCGAAACAGACGACATGAGCTTTGAGGTTTTCGACAACGAAAGCATATCTCTCGGGGGCGGAGCGGGCATTCAGTCGGCCCAGTTCATCGCTTCGAAAGGCGCCTCGGCGGTCCTCACCGGGAATTGCGGACCCAATGCGATGCGCACCCTCGCTGCGGCAGGCGTGAACGTGTTCATCGGCCAGGCAGGAACCGTCAGAGAAGCTGTGGAAAGATTCAAGACCGGAAAACTCAGTGCCGCGTCCGACGCCAATGTGGACGCCCACTATGGGATGGGCGCAGGCCAGGGCATGGGCCAGGGCATGGGCCGTGGCATGGGTGGCGGCATGGGCCGTGGCATGGGCGGAGGAATGGGTCGTGGCATGGGTCGAGGGATGGGTGGAGGCATGGGCGGCGGTATGGGCGGCAGGATGCCGTCCCCTCAGCCTGGTTCCGCGGGTTCGGCGAGCCCCCCTGTGCCGTCAAAGGCCGACGAAATCCAGGCTCTCAAGAAAGAGGCGAAGGAAATGATGGAGAAGATGCAGGAGATAGAGAGTCGCATTGCCCGTCTTCAAAAAGACGAATAATCTCCTCTTGCCCCATGAGGTTTGAATGTTTATGAAAGGTGATATGGGATGAAGATAGCGATGCCCGTGTGGGAAAACAAAATATCACCTGTGCTGGATACGGCTTCAAGGCTCCTGGTGGTGGAAGTGAAACAAGGGGGAGACATATCCCGTTTCGAGATTTATCTGGATGAGCGGGATCTGTCGAAACGATGCTCCAGAATCACGGGACTGGGAGTCGACACCCTGATATGCGGCGCCGTGACGCGTCATTTCTCGGATATGCTCAAGGCGCTGGGAGTGGATCTCATTACAGGGATTTCCGGCCAGCCCGACGATGTGCTCCATGCCTGCTTCGAAGGCAGGCTCGCCCATTCCAAGTATCTGATGCCGGGATGGAGCCCGGAGGGTGTGGAGGAAAAGATAAAGAAGATAGATTTCAGCGTGTACACAAAGAAGAGCTGACGGAATCAAAATAGGGGAAACCATAAGGGCTTTGGGGGAAAGGAGCTTTCCAAGAAGCCCGTCATGAACTTTTTATTGAGGGAGGTACATCACAAGATGGCTACGAAAGACCACGGCTCAGGGCATGAAGCCCGCGATGAAAAACATGCCATGCAGGATTTCGAAATCCAGCAGAGACTGTTTCATATCAAGAACAAGATCCTGGTCATGAGCGGCAAAGGGGGCGTGGGAAAAAGCAGCATCGCCGCCTACCTTGCCGTGGCACTCGCCAAGAGGGGATTCAAGGTGGGATTGATGGATGTGGATCTTCACGGACCGAGCATTCCGAGACTCCTTGGTCTCAAGGGAACCATCGGCCCTTCTTCAAAAGAAGGGAAAGCGACGCCGGTGAAGTTCATGGAGAACTTGGAAGTGATCTCCATTGAACCCTTGATGGGAGAGAACAAGGATCTGGCAACCATCTGGCGAGGGCCCCTCAAGATCGGGGTGATTCGCCAATTCATTTCCGACATCGACTGGTCGGACCTCGACTACCTGGTCATTGATTCGCCTCCCGGCACGGGCGACGAACCCCTGACCGTGGCCCAGACCATACCCGATGCGAAAGCCATGGTCGTCACAACTCCACAGGAAATCTCCCTCGCCGATGTGAGAAAGTCCATCAACTTCTGCCGCATCGTCAAGATGGACATTCTCGGTCTTGTGGAAAACATGAGTGGGCTCGTATGCCCCCACTGCCACAAAGAGATCGAGCTTTTCGGTTCCCTGGGAGGAGAGCTTCTGGCTAAGAAGGAGAACATCCCCCTGCTCGGAAAACTTCCCCTTGACCCGGACGTGGTTCGGCAGGGAGACGCCGGGCGCGTCAATGCCATTCTGGAAAACGAGACTCCCTATGCGCGGGCCTTCAACGCCATGGCGGACGAAGTGGTCAGACGGGCCGGTGCGTCCCGCAAGACTCCCTTCGTCATGCACCCGGTGCAAGCGGACGGTCACGCCCCTGCCCCACAAGGCTCTCAGCCAAAAGAAGTCAGCAAGGAGGTATCGAACATGAACAGAATCGTCTTTGCCGTCCCGGTGGCCGGAGGCAGACTGTGCGCTCACTTCGGCCATTGCGATCAGTTCGCCCTGGTTGAAACGGAAAACGGGCAGATCAAGGGCAAGGCCATGCACACCCCTCCGCCCCACGAGCCCGGCGTGCTGCCTGCGTGGCTGCATGAAATGGGCGCCCACATCATCATCGCAGGAGGCATGGGTTCGAGGGCTCAAGACTTGTTCACCCAGAACGGCATCCGGGTCATCACGGGGGCGCCCCAGGACACCCCCGAGGCTCTCGTAAATCAGTATCTTGCAGACAGCCTGGTCACGGGTGCGAATGTGTGTGATCATTAAAAAGCATGGAGTAATGGAGTACTGGAGTGATGGGTCAAGCATGGTAGAGCATTATTCCCGTACTCCATTACTCCAAATTACTCCAACACTCCGATTCTTTTCATAGATTTTCTCCCGACCCCAAACGGACAAGGTCAAGGGTGGGGTGCGGGACAACGACGACACGAGAGTGATGCGCGACCGACATGACGTTTGAGGTTTAGCAAAGGAGGATTTGTGTCTATGGCTGATGTTCTTCATGATCCGAATGAAAACATCCCAAGGGAGAACACGGGGACGAAGGAGTTGAGTTCCAGCGAGATCGCGGTCTTTCAATGGCTTCACTCCCTCCAGTGGAAAGGGCTGGAAAAGCCCGACGGCTATGCCTGCCTTACGGGCAAGTGCGGAGAAACCATCGAAATGTTCCTGAATTTCAACGGCGAACGGGTAAAAGAAGCCGCCTACGATACGAACGGGTGTATTTCAAGCAAGGTATGCGGCGCCCTGGCGGCCCAACTGGCCAAGGGGAAAACGCCCGACGAACTCGTGGAGATAACGGCTGAATACATCCTGAAACTCCTGGGCGAATTTCCGAAGAGCCAGGAGCATTGCGCATTCCTTGCTGCGGAAACGCTCCAGGAAGCGCTTCACAACTACATGGTCAAACAGAGGAAAGACCTTCCCCCTGCGGACCATCGGAAAGAGGCGTGAAGCATGATCATCAGTATTGCCAGCGGAAAAGGCGGAACAGGGAAGACGACCGTAGCGACCAATCTTGCCGTCTCATTGGGCAAGGGCGTGCAACTGCTGGACTGCGATGTGGAGGAACCCAACGCCCACCTCTTTATCAAGCCGGTTTTCGAAAAGACGGAGGTCGTTAGCGCCGCGGTTCCCGAAGTGGATGAGGACAAGTGCAACCTTTGCGGCAAATGCGGCGAAATCTGCCAGTTCAAAGCCATCGTGGTCATCGGCAATACGGTTTTGCCTTTCCCGGAACTCTGCCATAGCTGCGGCGGCTGCATGGCGGTTTGTCCGGAGAAAGCGATCCGAGAGGGCGACAGGGTTCTTGGAGTCACGGAAGCCGGCCTCCGAGGAAACTTGGAATTCGCCCACGGCCGGCTGCGGGTCGGTGAGGCCATGTCCCCTCCCCTGATCAGAAGGGTCCGATCCCTTGCCCGGTCTGACGGAGTCACCATCATTGATGCACCGCCCGGCACATCGTGCCCTGTCATTGCCTCCATCAAAGACGCCGATTTTGTCCTGCTCGTCACGGAGCCGACGCCTTTCGGTCTCCATGACCTGAAACTGGCCGTGGGAGCGGTTCGGATCCTGGGGATCCCCTGCGGGCTCGTCATCAACCGTTCCGACATGGGAGATGATCGCGTCAGGGAATACTCCAAGGAAGCGGACTTGCCCATTCTCATGGAAATACCCTTTGACCGGCGCATTGCCGAGGCTTACTCGAGAGGACAAATGATCGTTGACGTGATGCCCGAGTGGAAAGAGAAGTTCCTCCAGTTGTATGAACGGATCCTGGAGCTCGTGAAATGAAAGAAATCGTGATCATCAGCGGAAAAGGGGGAACGGGCAAAACGAGTCTCGTGGCCGCCTTCGCATCCCTCGCTGAAAAAAAAGTTTTGTGTGACGCTGACGTCGATGCAGCGGACCTTCACCTGATCATGAATCCGAACGTGAAGGAACGCCACGACTTTCAAAGCGGCCACGACGCGATCATCAATGCGGAAAAGTGCACCCAGTGCGGCCTGTGCCGTGAGCTTTGCCGCTGGAATGCCGTGCGTGAGGATTTCACCATCGATCCGATCGACTGTGAAGGCTGCGGCGTCTGCGTCTATTTCTGCCCGGAAAAGGCCATCGACTTCCCCGTCAAGACCTGCGGAGAATGGTACATTTCCGAGACCCGTTTCGGCCCCATGGTTCATGCCCGCCTGGGCATCGCAGAGGAGAACTCGGGTAAACTGGTGACCCAGGTGAGGCAGGAAGCCAAGAAACTGGCCGACGCGAACGGCATCGGGCTGATTCTCACCGACGGGGCGCCCGGGGTGGGCTGCCCGGTCATCGCTTCGCTGGGCGGGGCGAATGCCGTGCTCATTGTCACGGAACCCACGGTCTCCGGAAGGCACGACATGGAGCGGGTGGCCCAACTGGCGGACTTCTTCAGAGTCCCGGTCATGGTCTGTGTCAACAAGGCCGATCTCAATATTGAGGCCGCCTCCGACATCCGGAGATTCTCAGAAGAAAAAAGCTACACCTTCTTGGGCACGATTCCCTTTGATCCGGTTTTCACCAAGGCCATGGTAGCCGCTCAGACCATTTTCGAATACGACAACCACACCGAAGCCGCGGAGGCCGTCCGCAGGGTTTGGGACGGACTCAAAGCGAAGTTGGAGTTGTAGAAAAATACCTGTTTTTTTTGCTCACCCTACCCTCCTCACCTCCCCCACCCCGGGCGGGGGTGCTTCAGCCGCACCCCCGCCCGCCCTTTGCGCCCAGGGCAAAACAGCGTAAAAAGTCCGAAAACAACGACTTGGTCATTGCGAGCCCTTCGACAGGCTCAGGATAAACTCCGCGAAGCCGTTCGGCCCCGAGCTCACGGCCGAGGGGCAATCTCGTAACTCGCCGGAAATTCATGAGATTGCCACGGCGCTTCGCGCCTCGCAATGACGGTGTGGGACTTTTTATGAATTCATCAAGATTATGACCTTGATTTTTTTCCCTCAGTGAAGTACTCATGGGTGCACGAAAAGCAGAAAGCACATTGCAACTCTTCCTTCTTGCCACTTTAGGCATGCTGCCCCTCGGCTTCCTATCCTGGCAAATGGCATAATGCACTTGTGAGGAACACTTGATGCCATTCCAGCCTGTTTCTACCATGCCCTCCCTTATTTTCCGCACAGGCTGCAGAGACTCAGAGGACTTTCTTTTTCGATTTACGCGCGGAGGGGGCCGATCAATTCCGTTCCGTGAAGGTTCATAGACGTGATCATTGATCGGTCACCCGGGTCAGGCTGAGTGAAAAGGCTCTCAGCCGGTTCATCGCATTGAACATTATACAAAGGGGGAAGGATGAGGTCATGAACATTTACGTCGGCAATCTATCGTACAAGGTCACGGAAGAGGATCTGCAGGAAGCTTTCGCAGCCTTCGGGCAGGTCGCCTCGGCCAAAATCATTACGGACATGGCCACGGGCAGATCAAAAGGTTTTGGATTTGTGGAGATGCCCAGCACGCAAGAGGCTGAGGCGGCCATTGAGGCGCTGAACGGCAAAGAAATCAAGGGGCGCGCCGTTACAGTCGGCCAGGCACGGCCCCGCACGGAAGGTCGTCAGGGGGGAGGCCGCGGCAGAGGGCGAGGAGCCCCCAAAAGGTACTAGCAGGGTAGCGAGTGTCTCGAAAGGAATGTCTTTCATACGGGGTGCGTGCCTATAAGGCGCGACACGCAGAAATAAAGAGGCTGAAGCGCCTTCACGCCCCCTCCCGGTTCGGTTTCAGGGTCTGGGCCTCCAGTTGGTTGCTCATGGATTTCTTTAACCGTCTTGGTCTCGAAAAAGGTTCGCACGTCATGGAGATAGGCTGCGGATGGGGACTGGCAGGGATCTATTGCGCAAAGAGGCATGAGGCCATTGTTACGGGCGTAGACATCGATCCCGAAGTTTTCCCCTACCTTAAGCTTCACGCCCTCCTCAACGACGTCAAGATTAGGACCGTGAACACGGCTTTCGAGAGGATAACCTCAGAGCAACTCGGGAATACGGACTTACTGATCGGCGCGGACATCTGCTTCTGGGATGCCATGGTGGATCCGTTGAAGCGTTTTATCTCCCGCGCTCTGGCGGAGGGGGTTGGAACGGTGCTGATTGCAGATCCGGGAAGATCTTCCTTCTACGACCTTGCAGACTATTTCGCGGAGGACGACAGAGGCGAAATACTGTCCTGGACCGCGGAAAACCCGGGGCCTGTCCGGGGCAAAATCCTGAGGATTTCCTCCTTTGGAAAAAAAGGGGCACCGCAGCCACTTGCGCCTCACCCGAATTGAATCCTCTATGAAATCTTCCTCGACAGGTTTCATCGGGTTGCGGACAAAAGCCTGCATGGGGGGGAGGTTTTTATGGATGACACCGGGATCCGGCGGGCGGCTTTGGTTGTTGCCACGTTGAGTTCTTTCATGACTCCGTTCATGGGGTCATCCGTCAATGTGGCTCTTCCTGCTATCGCTGAAGAATTTAAAATGGACGCGGTGCTCCTGAGCTGGATCCCCACCTCCTATCTTCTGGCCACCGCAGTTTCCCTGGTCCCCTTTGGAAGACTTGCCGACATCCACGGGAGGAAAAGGATTTATACCTGTGGGATCTTCCTTTTCACCCTGTTTTCCTTCCTTTGCACGGTAGCCTCTTCCGCCGCCTCCCTGATATTCTTCCGCATTCTTCAGGGCGTAGGAAGCGCCATGATCTTTGCCACGGGGATCGCCATTCTCACGTCGGTATTCCCTCCGCAACAAAGGGGCAGGGTCCTCGGAATCAATGTGGCCGCCGTATACATAGGACTCTCCCTCGGGCCTTTCCTTGGCGGATTTCTCACCCAGCATCTCTCCTGGCGAGCCGTATTCCTTGCTCACATCCCGCTCGGCTTGATCATCATCGTTCTCCTTCTGTGGAAGGTGAAACGGGAGTGGGCAGAGGCCAGAGGCGAACCTTTCGACCTCTTGGGTTCCCTCATTTATGCAGGGGCGATTACAGGACTTGTCTACGGCATGTCCCTCGTCCCTCGCCTCATGAGCCTTTCGCTCATCCTGCTCGGATTCCTGAGCCTCCTTGGTTTTATCGCCTGGGAGACGAGAACGGAAAACCCTGTCTTCGACCTTGGATTGTTCAAGACAAACCGGGTCTTTGCTTTTTCCAACCTGGCGGCTCTGGTCAACTACAGTGCCACCTTTGCCATTACCTTCTTGTTGAGTCTCTATTTGCAACACATCAAGGGCTTCAGTCCACAGGGTGCGGGTCTCATCCTGGTCTCGCAGCCCCTCGTCATGGCGCTTCTCTCACCCACGGCAGGACGCCTGTCGGACAGGATTGAGCCAAGAATCGTGGCATCCCTGGGAATGATTCTGACGAGCCTCGGGCTTTTCTTTTTCGTTTTCCTGGAACAAGCATCCTCTCTGGAGGGGATCATCGCCCGCCTGGTTCTCCTTGGGTTCGGTTTTGCTCTTTTCTCTTCGCCCAACACGAACGCGATCATGGGGTCTGTGGACAGGAAATTCTACGGCATCGCTTCGGGATCCGTGAGCACCATGCGGGTTCTCGGAATGATGATCAGCATGGGCATTGCCACAGTCCTGTTCGCCCTCTTGATCGGGAGAGTCCAAATCACCCCGGAGCACCACCCTGCCTTGATGCATAGCATCAAAATGGCCTTTGCGGTCTTCGGTTTGCTTTGCTTTGGGGGTATTTTTGCGTCCATGGTGAGAGGGAAATTGAGAAAAGGGGAATGAGGGCGAAGCCTTGCCATGTGGAAAATAGGAATTATTATTGTTGTTGAGGTTTCGAATGGAAAGCTGCGTGATCCCGACAAAAGATGTTCTCACGAACCCGGTGTTGATGTATGAGGCCCGGTCCCTGGATTTTGCCGAAGCCCGGGAGCTTGCATATCAAAAGGCGCGGGAATTGAGTGAGGACCCTATGCTTCTTGCCTGGTATGAAGCGAAGACAGGGAAATTTTCGCCTCCCGTAGAGTGCTGCAGCGAAAAAAAACCAGGGTGGATCGTGTATGCGGAGTCTCGGGGTGGGAACATCACGGTAGATATCAACGATGAACAGTATGTTTTCATTTATCTCGACGCCCCCGGGTAAAGGGTCTGCGCCGATCCGTTTAGCCTTTATTTGATCCCTGCCAATCGGCAGGTTTTTTTTCGATGATCGTCGGAGCTCGGCCATGAATCAGGAAAACATCATTGTACAATGCGTCCGGTGTCATACGAAGAACCGCGTTCCTGCAAAAAGGACGGCTGATCGCCCTATTTGCGGGAAGTGCGGAGCGCCGTTGCCCGGGATGTCGTCACAAGCCCGGGTGGTGGAGGTCACGGACCGATCCTTTGGGGAAGAGGTGCTGTCTTTCGCAGGTCCTGTTCTCGTTGATTGTTGGGCGCCCTGGTGTGGTCCCTGCCGGATGGTGGCCCCTGTGCTTGAACAACTGGCCGCGGAGTATGCCGGACGGCTAAAGATTACCAAACTGAACGTGGATGACAACCCGATGACCGCGTCCAGTTACGGCATTCAGAGCATCCCCACCATGCTCCTCTTCAAGAACGGTAATCAAGTGACGAAACTTGTGGGGGCCCTTCCCAAGGCGGAGATTGAAAGACATTTGCGAAGTTTTCTTTGATGAGCGGCCGGGTCGATATTCCACCCATCCACTCCTTGACCATGGGCGCCCCCCTTTCCTGGAAGGGGGAGGGGGGTTCTTTATTGGGTGTATCTATTGATTTTTGTGTTAATGTTAATTGAATTGGCTAAAAGTATACTCCTTAGGCCATGCGCCCCCGGAAAGATATCGCTTTTGCTTGATCACTTATTGGCCCTGTGATAGACAATCTCCCAGGATTGTTATCCTGGCTTTCGACAGGGAGCCAAGACAGCAACATGCCGTCATGGAAGGCTTGTTGCGAAGCCATCGCGGTTCAAACCATGGGGGAAGAATGATTGGGAGGTAATTCAGCCACCGAGACAAAAGGGTTGACCAAAAAGCTCAGCTTTCCCGATTCCGGGATGATCGGGATGCTTTGCGGCGAGCACAATGCTCACCTCCACCAGCTTGAGAAAAAAATCGGTCTGACCGTGAATGTGAGAGGCAACGATTTCACTTTGCAGGGCGGAGACTGGGAAATCGAGCTCGCGGAAAACGTGCTCACACAACTCTATGAGTTGCTCAGCATGGATTACCCGGTTTACGCAAACGACGTGGAATACGCCGTCCGGATTCTGAGTCGCGACCGGTCGGCAAATCTCAAAAGAATTTTCATGGATAAAGTGTACGTTGCATCGAATAAGACCACGATTGCACCAAAGAGCATTAATCAAAAGGCGTATATTGACAGTATCAGGAAGTTTGATATCGTTTTCGGGATCGGGCCTGCCGGGACGGGTAAGACATACCTGGCCATGGCCATGGCGGTATCCTTTCTTGTCAAAAAAGAAGTCAAGCGGATCGTCCTTACCAGGCCGGCTGTGGAGGCAGGCGAGCATCTCGGTTTCCTCCCGGGAGATCTTTACGAGAAAGTCAACCCCTATTTGCGGCCCCTTTATGATGCGTTGCATGACATGATGGATTTCGAGGATGCGTCCCGTTTGGTTCAAAGAGGGGTCATCGAAGTCGCCCCCTTGGCTTTCATGCGGGGCCGAACACTCAACGATTCCTTTGTGATTCTTGACGAAGCTCAAAATGCCACGACCGAACAGATGAAGATGTTTTTGACGAGGCTGGGATTCAGTTCCAAAGCCGTGATCACCGGCGATGTGACGCAGACGGATCTCCCGGAGGGTAAAGTCTCGGGCCTTATAGAAGCTCGAGACATCCTGGAGGGGATCCCAGGGATCCGGTTTATTTATTTTTCACGGGAAGACGTCGTCCGCCATCCTCTGGTTCAGGAAATCATCGACGCCTACGAGCAAAGAGAGAACCACAAGAGGTCTGAGATCAAAGGGAGGCGTAGTTCCTAAGCGATGGCGAACAATCCTGCTATGACAGACAAGACGAAACTCAAACCGATCATCAGCCGCAAATCGGCAAAAAAGGCGGAAAAGGAATCCTCATGGAAGGCGAGCTTTTCCCGGTTCGGCCAAGAGTGGTCCACCCCTCAACGACTGAGATGGATCCTTGTCGTCACCTTGAGTGTTACGATTTCCATTTTGCTGTTTCCCGGCATTCTCACCAAGCCCGCCGATTATCGGATCGGAGACGTGGCGCCGAGGGATATCAAGGCCTCGCACGACTTCCTGATCGAGAACAAGGATCTGACCGACAAAGACCGCGAGAAGGCCATGAAAGACGTCATGGCCGTCTACGATTTCGACAGCTCTGCCTTGAACATCGTGCCCTCTGTCAGGGAAGCCTTCGCAGCGGGCCGCGAGCAATTCGGCGATCCCTCCGACGTTGATCGTCCGAATCGGAGCGAACAGGACAAAGCGGAAAAGACATCCCGGCAGGGATCGGAAGAATACGAGTTTTCCAGGGAGCGTTTTTTCGGCATCCTCGGGCTGGCCCCTGATGAAAAGCTCTTTTCCCGGCTTGCGGAATCGGGCTTTCCTCAGGACGTGGAAGAGGCCGTTGTCGGCCTGGTCACGGGTGTTTTTGAGCGAGGCATCGTGGCCAACAAGACGATGCTGAAAACGCAGATGGAAAGGGGCGGCATCGTCCTCCACGAAATCTATTCGAAGCGGGAAAGCACGGTGGCGGACGCAGATCGCTTTTATGACATGGCCGGCGCCAGGAACTTCATTCGCAACCACGCCGGAGAACTGCAGGAGAAAATCGGATCCTCCGACCTTGCCGACTCGGCCGTCAGGCTCTCTCAACTCCTCATTCGGCCGAATCTCACCTACAACCAAAGGGAAACGGAGTCGCGGAAGGGGTTTGCCGGCGACTCGGTAAAGCCCGTGTATTTCAAGATCAAAAAAGGCGAAATGCTGGTAAGAGAAGGAGAAAGAATCGGCCCTGAGCACCTTCTCAAACTCGCGGAAGAAAACAAGGCCTTGCGCGGAATGCATCTGATCGGCCGGGTCCCTGCCATGGCCATCCTCATCGGCGTCCTCCTTTCCGTTCTTTATCTCATCGGTGCCCACTCCATGAGACAGGATGCCCGGGACCTGCTCTTTTCAGGCGCCACCATTCTTTCGCTTTTTATTTTCATGTGGGCGTACAACTTCGTTGCAGAAGAAGTCGCAAGAGGGTTTCCTGTTTTTTCTTCCACCGCGCTTCTCTTCGCCATGCCCGTTGCATTCGGAACCATGCTGATTTGCATCTTCCAGGGCATGGGGGTCGCGGTGGTTGCCTCACTGATTATTTCCGTGCTGGCTTCTCTTATCACCAACGGCCGGGCGGAGTTTTTCATCTACTTTTTTATCAACAGTGTTGCGGCGGCCTATGGGGTGAGACACTGCAATGAGCGGGTAGTGCTGATCAAAACAGGGCTTTGGGTGGGGCTGATCAATGTCCTGCTGAGTCTCGCAATCCAGACCATCTACGGCTCCCTTTACAGCGCAGACACGATCATCGCCGCCGCCTCCGGATTTACCGGAGGCCTTCTTGCGGGAATCATCGCCACGGGAATTCTTCCCCTCATCGAGATCTCCTTCGGGTTTACCACGGACATCAAACTCCTGGAGCTGGGCAACCTGGATCAACCGCTCCTGAGAGAACTCATGGTTCAGGCGCCCGGGACCTACCATCACAGCGTCATTATCAGCAACATGGTCGAAGCGACGGCCAAGGCGATTCAGGCCAATCCCCTGCTGGCAAAGGTCAGTGCTTACTACCACGACATCGGTAAGATCAAGAAGCCTCTTTACTTTATTGAAAATCAAATGGGAGGCGAAAACAGGCACGAAAAGCTCGCGCCCTCCATGAGCAGCCTCATCCTCATTTCACACGTCAAGGATGGGGTCGATCTGGCGAGGGAACACAAGCTCGGAAGGGAAATCATCAGCATTATCCAGCAACACCACGGCACCAATCTCATCTCCTACTTCTACCACAAAGCCAAGGAGCGAATACTCTCCAAAAGCGGCAGGGTGACGGACGTCAAAGAGGAGGATTTTCGTTACCCAGGGCCCAAGCCGCAGACCAAAGAGGCGGGGCTGGTCATGCTGGCCGACATGGTGGAAGCCGCCTCACGGTCTCTCGTCGACCCTACCCCTGCCCGGATCCAGGGAATGGTGCAGAAAATCATCAACAAAATCTTCTCCGACGGCCAGCTCGACGAGTGCGAACTCACCTTGAAAGACCTTCATGAAATCGCCAAAGGATTCAACAAAACCCTGAGCGGGATTTTCCACCAGCGTATAGAATACCCCGAGATCGTTGCCAAGAGCGCAAAGAAGGCGAGAAATGGAAGTGCAGATCACCTCCCAGCGGAAGAAGCCGGGACTAAGAAGCCTGAAGATAAAACAGAAAGCGCGGAAAGTCTTAAGAGACTTGGACTTACATGAGGTCGAGTTGAGCATCCTGCTCACCGATGACGCCGCAATCTCGGAACTGAACCGGCGGTACCTCCGCAAGAACGGGCCCACGAACGTGCTGGCCTTCCCCATGAGAGAAGAAAGCCTTTCTGAAGAACCGGCCATGCTCGGCGACGTGGTGATTTCGGTGGACACGGCCTTGAAGGAATCGAATCAATCGGGCCACTCCCTGGAACACACGGTCTGCCGGCTTCTGATCCATGGGATTTTGCACCTCCTGGGCTATGATCATGAGAAATCCAGGGCCGAAGCAAGGCGCATGAAGAAAGAAGAAGCAAGGCTTCTTGAAGTAATTTTGGAAGATGAACACTGATGGGTTCGTAAGGAGTCCAGCACCGTCATTGCGAGGCGCGGAGCGCCGTGGCAATCCAGTGCAAAGCACTGTCCCGAGCGCAGCGAGGGATCTCCTTGTGGCGCGAAAAGATCCTTCGATCCGCCTGCGGCGGCCTCAGGACGACTTTGCTTCGCAAGTCGGATTGCTTCGCTTCGCTCGCAATGACAAATCGGAGTTCTTGGTACTTCTTAATGTTCCGTCACACTGAGGAGGTTGAAACGATGGCACGTCTTGCCGTGAACGTCGATCATGTGGCCACGATTCGCCAGGCGAGGGGCATTCATGAACCGGATCCCGTTCTCGCCGCGGGGATGGCCGAATTGGCCGGCGCCGTTGGGATCATCTGTCATCTTCGGGAAGACAGGCGTCATATTCAAGACCGGGATCTGCGCCTTCTTCGCGAGACGGTGAAAACAAGGCTCAATCTCGAAATGGCGGCGGTGACTGAAATGGTCCGCATTGCGAGGGCCGTCAAACCGGATCTTGTCACGCTCGTCCCTGAAAAAAGAGAGGAACTCACCACCGAGGGCGGACTGGACGTTAAATCAAAGCCCGACCACTACAAGAAAGTCATCAAACAGCTTAAAGAAAAAGGCATTCATGTGAGCCTCTTTCTCGATCCCGATCCGGAGCAGATTGAGACCGGGCACCGGATCGGCGCGGATGTCATTGAGATTCACACCGGTCACTATGCCGAGGCCGCAAGGGAGCCCGAGATCTTGAGGCAATTCGACCGCGTTGCAGCAGCGGCGGAAATGGCGTGCAGCCTTGATCTCGGGGTCAGCGCCGGCCACGGTCTGAACTACGTGAACATCAAACGGTTTAAGACGGTTCCCAAGATCGAAGAGTACAGCATCGGTCACAGCATCGTGAGCCGGGCCGTCTTTGTGGGAATGGAAAGAGCCGTCAGGGAGATGGTCGAAATGGTCAAAGAGTTCTAGCAGGTGGCTTGTCGCAGGTTGCTGGTTGCAAGTCGCCGGTCGCATGTTGCCGTTGGTCCATTGTCGGTTGTGCATCGCTTTTGGCTCTTTATCGTGTCTTCTGTCTACTGTATTCTCTATTCTCTTTTTAATTTTAGGCATTTTTGGCAATTTAGTGCATTTTAGGCATTTCTTATCGCTTTAGGCACTTCCCTCATGATCTTCGGCGTAGGCATTGATCTTGTGAACATCCCTCGAATGCAAACCGTTTTGGAGCGGTGGGGAGATCGCTTTGTGAAACGCGTTTTCACCAGGGAGGAGGCCGAAACCTGCTATCAAAAAGCCCACCCCGCGTCATCCTTTGCCCTTCGTTTTGCCGCCAAGGAGGCTTTTTCAAAGGCTCTCGGGTTGGGGATGAGAAAGGGAATCCGCTGGCGCGACATCGAGGTCTGTCATCTCCCCGGAGGCAGGCCTGCCCTCAAGCTGAGGGGCAGATCTTTTGAAATTTGTGGCGAGAAACGGATTGTTCGATTCCACCTCAGCCTTTCCGATGAAGGGTCGTATGGGGCGGCTGTGGTGATCCTGGAGGATGGTGATGAGACTGGTCAAAGCCTCTGACATGCAGGAAATGGATCGCTTCACCATCGAAGAGGCGGGAATCGCGGGAATCGTGCTCATGGAAAATGCCGCCCGAGGGGCAACCCGCGTTTTTCTTGAGCATTTCGAACCGCCCCGGAATTCCCGGGTTCTCTTTCTCTGCGGCCGCGGAAACAACGGCGGCGACGGTTACGTGATGGCACGGTACCTTCACGAGAGAGGTTACGGGGTCACCGTCCTTATCCTGTCCGAATACGGAAAGATCACAGGGGATGCGCTCACCAACCTGAACATCGCCAGGCGGCTGGGTATCGAGCTGCGAGAAGTTCCCCGCATCGAGGATTGGAACACCTGCCGTGATCTTCTCGCAGCTTCGGATTTCATCATCGATGGGATCCTGGGCACGGGCTTGAATTCCCCGGTCAGGGGATATTACAAGCAAGTCATTGAAGATCTGAACGCCTCGGGCAAACCCGTGATGGCCATCGACATCCCCTCGGGTCTCCACGCGGATACGGGCGCGGTGATGGGGGCGGCCGTTGGAGCGGACCTCACAGCCACTTTCGGCTTTCCAAAACTGGGGCAACTCCTTTTTCCAGGCGCTTCGCTCGTGGGTCGGCTTGTGAGGATCGACATCGGCATCCCCCGAGAGGCGGCCGAACGGGTCCCGGCCCAATATCGATTAATCGAGTCCCGGGACCTAAAGGAACTCCTCCGGGTCGAAGCGCAGGATATTCACAAAGGTCATCGGGGCCACCTCCTTGTCCTTGCCGGTTCAACCGGAAAAACAGGCGCTGCGGCCCTCGCCTGCCTGGGAGCCTTGCGGGCAGGATCAGGCCTTGTCACCCTCGGCGTTCCTCGAAGCTTGAATTCCATTCTTGAAGGCAAGCTCACGGAAGCCATGACCTATCCTTTGCCTGAAACAGACGCCGGAACCCTTGCCCTCGGGGGGGAAGAACAAATCCTGGACTTGCTTCAAGGGAAAACCGCACTGGCCCTGGGACCGGGCCTCAGCACCCATGAAGAAACGGTGCTCCTCGTGAGGCGGCTTGTGTCGCAATGTCCTGTTCCCCTGGTTGTGGATGCGGACGGTCTGAACGCCCTTGCGGGCGACCTCACACCCCTTCGATCCTGTAAGGGCCGGGGCATTCTCACACCCCATCCCGGTGAAATGGCCAGGCTTGCAGGCCTCACGAATTCGCATGTTCAGGCCGATCGCGTGGGCGTGGCCCGCCGCTTCGCCCAGGACCATGGCTGCCACCTGGTGCTGAAGGGCGCGCGATCTTTGATTGCAAGACCGGACGGCCTCATTCACGTGAACCCCACAGGCAATCCCGCTCTTGCCAGCGGAGGTTCCGGCGACGTTTTGACCGGGCTTGTAGGCGCCTTTCTCGCCCGTGGATTCCCGCCGGAAAAAGCCGCCATGTCCGGAGTTTACCTGCACGGACTGGCCGCCGACGTCCTTGCGGAGGACATGGGTGAAGCGGGCGTTTTGGCCGGAGACCTCCCGGAGGTGATTCCCTCTTTGATGGACGATCTGTCCCAAGGGGAATGGCCTCTCGAGTCGGACCCCCCGGAAACAGACTTTTACCATCCTCTCTGAAAAGAAAACGAGCAACCTCTTAGATTTTTGAAAAGCCGGAGAGGCACTGAGCACGGGGGTCCCTTTCAAAACTGAAAACGATAACCATACGATGAAGCGGCATCTACCTTTCGGCATCACCCGGTTTACTCTCGTCACAGAATCGGACCAGGAGACCATTGAGCTGGGCTGTACCCTCGGCGCATTGCTCGCGGAAGGGGATGTGGTAGCCCTGGTGGGTGAGCTCGGAACCGGAAAAACCTGGTTCACCAAAGGCATCGCTCGAGGGCTGGGCGTCAGTCCATCCACGGTTATTACCAGTCCATCCTTTGCCCTGGTCAACGAGTATCCCGGCAGGGTAACCCTCTTTCACATGGACATCTATCGCCTGGGAAGCCTCCAGGAGCTCCTTTCGGCAGGGATCGAAGAATACTTGCACGGCGGGGGCGTGGCCGTCCTGGAGTGGGCGGATCGGTGGCCGGAGATTCTCCCGGACCGGACCCTGGAGGTGGAGTTCACCATGGTCGATGATCATTCTCGCAGAATCACCCTTTCCGGCCGGCACCCGCGAGCCTCATCCATCATCGAGGCGGCAAAGAAAATATATTCGACTTGATGGCCCTTCTGTTTTTCCCCTCTTGTCTCCATTCTCTTGATTTGATATGCTGACCAGTCATTTAGATAACCCCGCCGAAGGCGGGAGACCTTGGATTGGGATTTCAGAAAGGGAAAAAGGCGGTGGAGGGTTAATCGATGGCGCTGGTGGTGCAGAAATACGGAGGCACTTCCGTAGGGAGCATTGAAAAAATCAGAAATGTGGCCCAGCGGGTCCTGGAGTACCACAGGGAGGGAAACCTGCTCGTCGTCGTTCTTTCCGCCATGGCGGGCCAGACCGACGGCTTGATCAAACTGGCCAAGCAGGTCTGTGAGGACCCTGATCCGCGGGAGCTGGATGTTCTCATGGCCACAGGAGAACAAGTCTCCGTCGCCCTTTTTGCCATGGTTCTCAAATCCATGGGCTATGACGCCCGGTCCCTGCTCGGGTTCCAGGTAGGCATTCGCACGGACCACCTCTACGGCAAGGCCAGAATTCATGAAATCGACACCGAACGAGTCATGACCGAGCTGGAAAAGGGCAGAGTCGTCGCTGTCGCCGGCTTCCAGGGTTGGGATGAAGACGGAAATATCACGACTCTCGGCCGAGGGGGCTCGGATACCACCGCTGTGGCGCTCGCCGCCGCACTCAAAGCCGATGTTTGCGAGATCTACACCGATGTTCCCGGTGTTTTTACAACAGACCCCAACATCTGTCCCAAGGCAAGGAAAATGGATTATGTTTCCTATGATGAGATGCTGGAGCTGGCCAGCCTTGGAGCCAAGGTCCTGGAGATAAGGTCTGTGGAGTTTGCCAAGAAGTTCAACGTCCCGATACACGTCAGATCAACCTTTTCAAGGGAAAGGGGCACTATGGTCGTTGCTGAAACAAAGGATATGGAAAAGGTCCTCGTCTCAGGGGTTGCTTACAACAAGAACGAGGCCCGGATCACCGTCAGGAAGGTCCCCGACAGGCCCGGCACCGCGGCTCAGATCTTTGAGCCCATGTTTGCCGCCGGGATCGTGGTGGACATGATCGTTCAGAACACCAGTGAAGACGGGATCACCGACCTGACCTTCACCGTTCCCAAGGCGGACTTTCAGAAAAGCCTCAAACTGGTCAGCAATGTGGCCAGGGAAATCGGTGCCGAGAAGGTCCTCGGAGACGAGAATATCGCCAAGGTGTCCATCGTCGGCGTCGGCATGAGGAACCACGCAGGGGTCGCGCAGAAGATGTTCCGGATCCTGGCCGATGAAAACATCAATATTACGATGATCAGCACCTCGGAAATCAAGATATCCTGCGTCATCGAAGAAAAATATACCGAACTTGCCGTGCGGGTGCTCCATGAAGCCTTTGGTCTGGAAAACGGCCCCACCGAGGATCGATGAGAGGGCATCCGGTTTTCTGATCCTCCTTCTCATCCTTCTCATGCTGCACGTCCTGAAGCCGGCTCCGAACCGGCCGTCCGCTCTTGCATTTCCCTGCCGGGATCCCCTTTACGTCCAGGTGGAAGGGGAAGTGAAGAACCCAGGCGTTTATTCTTTTTGCGGCGAGCCCCGTGCAGAGGACGTGATCCGAAGAGCCGGCACGTGCAGGAGTTGCGAATCATTTCACCCTCGCGGAACCGCGGCGCTGACCTCCGGGCAAAAGGTCCTCCTTATCCGTGATGGGTCAACGTGCGACGTCTCCGTAGGTGACATGGGCGCCTATTACAAGGTCTCTCTCTCCATCCCCTTATCCGTCAACAGGGAATCGCAAGAGGGGCTCACAGCCATCCCGGGCATCGGCTTCAACCTGGCCGGAGCGATTGTCCGGGCAAGAGTGGACCGGGGAGGTTTCAAAACGCTCGATGACGTCGCAACCGTCCCCGGCATAGGCAAGGCGCTTTACAGGAAGATCAAACCTTATCTCACTTTGTGAAGGTTGATGCGTTCGTAAACGCTCATGACAGGGATGTCACCGCCGCGCATGAAATCCCCCTCGATCCCCCTTTGTGAAAGGGGGAGGTTTAATGATGTGCCGCTGGGTCCCCCCCTTTAGTAAAGGGGGGGCAGGGGGGATTTTCACGGTAAAAAGTCGCAAACCGTCATTGCGAGGCGCGAAGCGCCGTGCCTGCGCGCTGAAGCGCTACGGCGCGCAAGCGCGGCAATCCAGTGCAACGCACTGTCCCGAGCGCAGCGAGGGATCTCCTTATGGCGCGAAAAGATCCTTCGATCCGCCTGCGGCGGCCTCAGGACGACTTGCTTCGCAAGTCGGATTGCTTCGCGCCGCGCGGAGTGAAGGATTTTCACGAGGCTCACCGTTGGAGAAGAATTCGGCTGGAGGCGCAGCATGAAGGTCAAGAGAGTGTTCCCGGACTGGCTTATCGGAGTCCTCCTCACCCTTTTTTTTCTTTTCATCACCCTGACCGGAGTTCTCAATTTCACGGATGCGATTGAGCTCAAGACCTTCGACCTGAGAGCGAAACTCGCTGCACCGGATGCACGGAATCCGGATATCGAGCTTGTGGTCATTTCTGAAGACGATCTCTCCAGCCTGGGACGATTCCCCTGGCCAAGGGATATCATGGCGCAGGCAATCCACAACCTCTCCCTTTCCGGCGCAAGGGTCATCGCCCTCAACATCCTCTTCGCTGAACCTGAGGAAAGCGCAGGGCTGAAAACCGTCAGGATTTTGAAGCAGGACTTCGACGCCCTCGGACTCGGCAAAGAAGGGCCGATGCTGCCTTTCTACAACAAACTGTCCCGGGCGGTTCAGGACCTGGACAATGACGCCAAGCTCCGCAAGGCCATGAAAGAAGCGGGGAACGTTGTTCTGCCGGTCTATTTCGATATGACGAGCGCAGGCAGGGACCCCAAGGTTCCGGAGCTCATCAGCAAACATGCCTTCAAAATCGTCAAGGGAGTCAACCAGGAGTGGGCGGTGGCTTCCCTTGTATGGGTCTCCAAAGTCAGTCCCCTGCTCCCCGCCTTTGCTGAAGTCGCCGCGGGTATCGGTCACAACAACCTGTTCAAGGACGACGACGGCTCGGTGAGGAACCAGATTCATGTCGTGGGCTACCAGAAGGATCTCTATTTTCCCTCTTTTCCCGTAGCCATCGTAAAAGCCTTCAAGGGGCTCAAAGACGAAGACATCAACGTCGTTCTGAGTGAAGGCATCCTCATCAAGGCCACACCCTCTTCCATGATCAGGGTGCCTGTCATCGATTCCGCCATGCGAACGCTCATCACCTGGAGCGAGGGACCCAACGTGGCCTTTCACCAAACGCCCTTTTCAAAAGTCTATAAGAATGAGATCCAGACGAGCCTGTTCAAAGACAAAATCGTCATCATCGGCCCGACGGCGCCGGGCATCGGCGATCGATTCGTGACGCCCATATCAGCCCATCTCCCGGGCGTGGAGATCGTGGCCAACTCCGTGTCCAACATTCTTAGGCAAAGTTTCTTCTCCAGGCCCCCGTGGATCGTCTTTCTGGAACTGGGTGTCCTGGTCCTATTCGGCCTGTTTACCACCTTTGCTCTGCCCCGCCTGAAGGCAGGCGCAGGCGCAGTCACCACCCTAGGGCTTTTTCTTGCCTACGGCGTCATCGGGACGATCCTCTTTTTCTCCTACCAGATCTGGCTGAAAATAACTCCTCCCCTGCTCTTGCTGGTTGTGGGCTACATTCTCGTGACTTCCAAGAAGTTCTTGATTACGGAAAGAACCAAGGAGAAGGTCGAGGCGGATTCCGTGGAGACCAACAAGATGCTCGGGCTTTCCTTTCAGCAGCAGGGGATGCTTGATCTGGCTTTTGAAAAGTTCCGCAAGATTCCTCTCGAGGAAGAGGGGGTGAAGGACCTTCTCTACAACCTCGGCCTCGATTTCGAAAGAAAGAGGCAGTTCTCAAAGGCCCTCGCCGCTTACAGTACCATCGTGGCCGATGGCGTGAATTTCAAGGATCTGGATGAAAGAATCCCAAAACTGAAAGGCGCTGAAGCCACCATGATCTTCAAGGGGGCGGGCGGAGCAGCTCATCCGGGCGATATCGGCGCCACCCTGGCGGTGATGGATACGAAACCCACCTTGGGCCGGTATGAAGTCTCGAGCGAATTGGGCCGCGGAGCCATGGGCGTGGTCTACAAAGGGGAGGATCCCAAGATCCACAGAACCGTGGCCATCAAGACCATCCGGCTTTCCGAATTCGAAGAAGAGATGGTGGGCGAAATGAAGGAGCGGTTTTTCAGGGAAGCGGAGTCCGCGGGTCTTCTTACCCATCCCAACATCGTCACCATTTATGACTGCGGCGAAGAGCATGATCTCGCTTACATTGCCATGGAGTACCTGGAGGGGGAGGATCTCGAGAAGTTCACAACCAAGGGACATCTCCTGCCCATGCGCGAATCTCTCTCGACTGCGGCTCGCGTAGCCGAGGCCCTCGACTATGCCCATGCCAAAGGCATCGTGCACCGGGATATCAAACCTGCCAACATCATGAGACTCAAGAGCACGGGGGAAATCAAGGTCACGGACTTCGGAATCGCGCGGATCACCACGTCTTCAAAAACGCGAACAGGGGTGGTGCTCGGCACGCCCTCCTACATGTCGCCCGAGCAGGTGGCGGCGAAGAAGGTCGACGGCCGGTCCGACGTTTTCTCCCTGGGGGTCGTTCTTTTTGAACTGCTCACCGGCGAAAAACCTTTCAAGGCTGACGACATCACCTCTCTCATGTATCAGATCGCCAAAGAAAAACATCCCTCCCCCAGAGCCATCAACCCGAAGGTTCCCCCTGTGGTGGAAAAGATCATCGACAGGGCTCTGGAAAAAGACGAGACAAAGCGTTACCAGAAAGCGGGGCAAATGGCCGAGCACCTCAAGAAGGTGATTGCCAAGATCGACGAAGTCAAAGCAAGCAAGGCGACTCCGGCCAAACCGTCATGAAGCTTCGAGGGACTGGAAAATCCGACCCCGGGTTGAAGCGCAAGATCAATGAGGACCGCTTCCTCCTTGCACCGGAACTGGGGTTGTACGTCGTGGCCGACGGCATGGGCGGGCACAAAGCCGGAGAGGTGGCCAGCCGCATGGTCGTCGAGACCATGGCGGATTACTGGAAAAAAGTGAGGGACGGGTATCCGCCGGCTTTCCTTTCTCCCATCACCAGGAGGGTCTCTGCAGAGGCGAAACATCTCATCAATTCCATCATGATGTCCAACATGATGATTCATGAAGTCCAAAAAAAACCTCAGTATCACAGAATGGGCTCAACCGTTTCCGCGTTGCTCCAGGAAGGAGATCGTCTCTGGGCGGCCAATGTGGGAGACAGCCCGATCTTCCTCTTTGACCAGGGACGCTTGATCCGGGTCTCCGAGGAGCACTCCATCGAAGCGGAACAGAAAATCATGGGTTTGACTCAGCCCGGCGGAGACTCCAATCCCCGGTTCAAGAACATCTTGACAAGGGTGCTCGGCTTAAGCGAAAAAGTGAACGTTTATGTGAATCCTATCCGACCTGAGCCCGGTGATTTCATCCTCCTCTGCTCTGACGGCCTCACGAATTTCGTTCCTGAGCCGTCTATCAAGACCATCCTGGATGACTTTTCCATTTCCATCCAGCGTAAAGTAGACATCCTCCTCGATGAGGCGAATCGCGGAGGGGGAGGAGACAATATCACCGTGATCTTGCTGGAAATTGCGGAAGAAGGGAAATGGGTCCGGTTTAAGCGAAGACTCAAGGGCAACTCATAGCGTCAAGATCGAGAGCCCCTGCCTGCTTAAGCACCTCATCGGAACTGACCCATCCATACACTTCTATGATAACACTGGGCATTGATACATCCTGTGACGATACCTCGGCCGCCGTCGTCGTGGACGGCAGAGTGACGCTTTCCAACGTGGTTCACTCTCAGATCCTTTTGCACCATCCCTACGGAGGGGTCGTTCCGGAGCTCGCCTCCAGGGAGCACCTCCGTCACATCGTGGACGTCATGGATGAGTCGTTTTCGAGGTCCGGCATTTCTCAGACAGACCTGGACGGGATCGCGGTCACCATCGGCCCGGGTTTGATCGGCTCCCTCCTGGTTGGACTTTATTACGCAAAGGGCCTGTCCTACGTGCTCGGTATCCCCCTGGTCGGGGTAAATCACCTCGAAGGCCATATTCTTTCCGTGTTTCTTGAGGAAGAGGCCCCTGATTTTCCCTTTGTGGCCCTGACCGTCTCAGGCGGGCACACCTCACTCTATCTTGTCGAGGGTTTTGGACGCTATGCGCTCCTGGGCCAGACCCTCGACGACGCGGCGGGAGAGGCGTTTGACAAAGTCGCCAAACTTCTCGGCTTGGGCTATCCGGGAGGCGCCGTGATCGAGAAGCTCGCTTTGGAGGGAAACCGGGAAAAGGTTCGCTTCCCCAGAGCCCTTCTCTCTCCGGGTTCCCTTGATTTCAGTTTCAGCGGCCTCAAGACGGCCGTTTCTCTTTTTGTAAAGAGCTGGCGGGAAAACCAAAAACAAGGCCGGGAGATCTCGGTGGCGGATATCGCCGCCTCTTTCCAGGAAGCGGTCGTTGACGTGCTGGTTCAAAAGGTCATGGAAGCGTTGGAGAGAAGCAAGGTATCTTCCGTGGTCTTGGCCGGCGGAGTGGCCTGCAACAAAGCCCTGAGAACACGGCTTAGCGAACAGGCGTCCCAAGCGGGAGTTGCCGTATTTTACCCACGGCCCGCCTATTGCACCGACAACGGCGCCATGATCGCCGTGGCCGGATACCAAAGGCTCAATCATGGCGAGCAGGCTGATCTCTCCATCGATGTCCGATCCCGGTACCCGGTCGAAGACCTTGCCCCCATTGCGTGAGAAAGGACGAACCGCAGGCATCCATGAAAAACAACAACGGCACCCGGGAGCGAAACGGCAGAAAAGGCAACAAATACCGCAGGAATCTGAAATACCTCTATCTGCGTTTCATCCGATTGAGGGGCCATCCACATGATCTCGCTCTGGGCATGGCTCTCGGGGTCTTCGCAGGCGCCATGCCGATTCTCCCCTTTCAGACCGCGTTAGCCCTTTTCCTGGCGCTCATCTTCAAGGGGAGCAAAATTACCGCGGCCCTGGGAACCTGGATCAGTAATCCCCTCAACTGGTATTTTCTCTATTTCTACAGCTACAAAATAGGCGCATGGATGCTCGGAATTCCCGGCACCAGTAAAGTCTTTCATTCTGTCATGGCATCCATTCACCGGGGGGAAGACCTCTGGATTGTTTTCAATAAGATAGCCGGTGCCGGAGGAAGTTTCATGGCCGCTTTCCTGCTCGGCGGTCTTGTCCTGGCGACGGTGTTCTCTGTCCCGGCCTACTTTGTGTTCTTTCGTCTTTTCGGATATGTCCGAACATGCCGTGATCGTATTCGGAGAGGCAGATTTTGCCCAGAGGACGATCTGTGAAAGCAAGTCATTCATTCAGGGCCAGGAAGAGGCTGGGGCAGCATTTTTTGCACGACTCTTCCGTGATTCGTCAAATCATTCGCCGGGCAGGATTCGAGCCGGATGCTGTTGTCGTAGAAATCGGCCCGGGGTTGGGGGCTCTGACTTTCCCGCTGGCAGAGTCGGTTCGCCAGGTGATCGGAATCGAAAAGGATTCCCGGCTGACAGAAATCCTGAAGGATCGCCTTATCGAAAAAGGAATCCAAAATGTGACCCTTGTCAACCAGGATGTGCTCAAGGCGGATTTGGGGGAAACAGCCCGGCCCTTCGGCGGAAGGATCCTGGTGATCGGCAACCTTCCTTATAACATCTCCTCCCCTTTCCTGGAAAAACTCATCCAAAGCCGGGAGGTGGTCACCCGTGCAGTCCTCATGTTCCAGGCTGAAGTAGGTCGAAGGCTGGTCGCTTCGCCCGGGAACAAGCAATACGGAGCCATGACCGTGTTGGCTCAGTACCATGCTCGAATTTCACCCCTTATCGAAATCCCGAAAGAAGCCTTTCATCCGCCGCCCAAGGTAAAATCCATGGTGGTGGAGCTTGATTTCACGAGACCGCACCCTACAAGGGCCGGAAATGAAGAGGCTTTCAAAAAAGTTGTCAGAGCCGCCTTCGCGCACCGGAGAAAGACGATCATTAACTCTATCAAGGGGACCTTTTCGGAATGGAGGCAGGATGAGATTCTCTTGGGAATGGAAAAAAGCGGCATCGATCCCAAGAAGAGAGCGGAGATGCTTGAAATCGACGATTTCATCCGCCTCACCGAGGGCTTGGACTGTTTTTTTGACAAAGCCCGTGCGAGTTGTTAATATGGCAAATTTGAATTTACACGAAAAAGACCTTGTAGTCTGAGAACGCCTTCGAAATAGAAGGCTTTCCTTTTGCTGGGGAAATTTTTGGTCCGTCAATACTGATGAAATCGTAAAAAGTCCGAAAACCCCGTTTTTCGTCATTCCGGCGAAAGCCGGAATCCAGTGTTTCTAATGACTTACAAAATACCTGGACCCCGTTTTTCAACGGGGTGACGACTTTTTACGAAGCCGTCAATACTATTTCGAGACGATTAATAACCGATATGCAACATTACATCGTCATCGAGGGCCCTTTGGGCGTAGGGAAAACCAGTCTGGCAACGATGCTTTCGGAAAAAATGGGGGGCCAGGCACTGTTGGAGGATGTGGAGGAAAACCCCTTCCTCCTCAATTTCTACCAGAACCCCAGGAAGTACGCCTTTCAAACCCAGGTTTTCTTCCTCCTCAGGCGCTACAATCTGACGGCCGAGTTGGCTCAGATCGATCTTTTCAGCCGGGTCACGGTCTCTGATTTTCTTTTTGACAAAGACAGGATCTTTGCCCGCATCAATCTGGAAGATGAGGAGTACTGGCTGTATGAGCAACTTTTCCAAATTCTGAGAAAAAGAATCATGCCGCCGGACTTGGTCATCTTCCTGCAGGCCAAGACCGATGTGCTGGTGGACAGGATCCGCCGCCGTAACAAGAAGTACGAAAGAGCGATCAGTCACAAGTACCTGGACAGGATCAACCAGGCATTCAACGAATTCTTCTTTCACTACACCGATTCTCCGTTGCTTGTCGTCAATGCTTCGGAAATCGATTTTGTGCGCAACCCCGGGGAATTTGAAGATCTGATGGCTCACATTCAGGCTATGAAGTCGGGAACGCAGTATTACGTGCCCATGAGCCGAAAGAAATGAACGGGGAGGCGGGGACAGCGCCTTGGATGTGATCGACAGCGCAGAAGAAATGCAGCAGATTGCCGAAGAGCTGAGGCTTTCAGGCAAGACCCTGGCCCTTGTGCCCACCATGGGCTTTTTCCATGAAGGCCATCTGGAATTGATGAGGATGGCGAGACAGCATGCCGATGTCGTGGTGATCAGCCTTTTCGTCAACCCGACCCAGTTCGGGCCGAATGAAGACCTTAGCACCTACCCCAGGGACCTGGAAGGAGATCTTTCCAAGGCTGAGGAGGTGGGCGTGGACCTTGCCTTCGTGCCTTCGGTTGAGGAAATGTATTCCCGCGATTTTCAGACCAAGGTGTCTGTTGACAAGGTGACAAAGCATCTGTGCGGGATCTCCAGGCCGACCCACTTCGATGGGGTGACGACCGTGGTGGCCAAGCTTTTCAATATCACCAAGCCCCACATCGCCGTTTTCGGCCAAAAAGATTTTCAGCAGCTCGCCGTGGTGAGCCGCATGGTGAAAGACCTGAACATGGATGTGCGCATCGTGGGTGTTCCTACGGTGCGGGAGCCGGATGGGCTGGCCATGAGTTCCCGGAACGTGTACCTCGGTCCGGAAGAACGGAACTCCGCCCTCTGCCTCAAGAAGTCCCTTGATCTTGCGCGGGATCTGGTGAATCAGGGAGAAGTGGAAGCACGCAACGTGATCAAAGCCGTCAAAGACCTGATTCTCAGTCATCCCCACACGCAAATCGATTATGTCAATCTCTGCGATCCTGTGACCATGGAGGACGTGGAGACGTTGGAAGGAGAGGCCCTTCTCGCCCTTGCCGTGAAGGTGGGGCGCACAAGGCTCATCGACAACTGCTTGATTGGCGGAGTTGCGCAGCATTGACGAACTCGCAATATTCCGAAAACGCTCTTTTCTGTCATTCCCCGGCTTGACCGGCGAATCCAGTTTTTTTATCGAATCTAAAGAATAAGAGAGGGAACGCGTTATGACCATTGAAAGAATCACCAACAAATCGGAAAGCTTTTTGTTCACGTCCGAGTCCGTGACCGAAGGGCACCCTGACAAAATCGCGGATCAGATATCCGATCACATCCTGGACAGCATCCTGGAGCATGACACGAAGGCCAGGGTCGCTTGCGAAACCCTGGTCACCACCGGAATGGCCGTTATTGCCGGCGAAATCACCACCACGGCCTACGTGGAAATGCCTGAAATCGTGCGGCACACCATCAGGGACATCGGCTATAAGAACTCCTCCATGGGATTTGACTGGGAAACCTGTGCCGTCATCAGCTCTATCGACCGGCAGTCCGCGGATATCGCCATCGGAGTAAACGGCACCGGGCTTTATAAGGAACAGGGAGCCGGGGACCAGGGCCTCATGTTCGGGTATGCCTGCAAAGATACGCCCACCCTGATGCCCATGCCCATTTACCTGGCCCACGGCCTCACCCAGAGGCTGGCCCATGTGCGGAAATCCGGCAAGCTCCCCTGGCTGAGACCGGACGGCAAATCCCAGGTCACGGTGGAATACCTCAACGGCAAACCCGCCAAGGCCCATGCCGTTGTCATAGCGGCCCAGCACAATCCCGAGGTGGACTACGACACCCTGCGCGAGGCGATCATTGAGGAAGTGATCAAGAGGGTCATCCCGGCCGACATGCTGGACAAGAAGACGGAGTTTTTCATCAACACCACGGGACGCTTCGTGGTGGGAGGTCCCCTCGGCGACTGCGGGTTGACCGGCCGCAAGATCATTATGGACACCTATGGCGGGTTCGGATACCACGGGGGCGGAGCATTTTCCGGCAAGGATCCTTCCAAGGTGGACCGAAGCTCCTCCTACATGTGCCGCTACGTCGCCAAGAATATCGTTGCCGCAGGGTTGGCTGATCAGTGTGAAATCCAGGTCGCTTACACCATCGGACGCGCAAAGCCTGTCTCGGTGATGGTCGGCTCCTACGGCACCGGAGTCGTCTCAAACACGGAGTTGACCAACATGGTTCTCAAGGAATTTGATTTTCGTCCCGCCGCCATCATCGAGCGGCTGGATCTGCTGCGACCCATTTACAGAAAGACATCCAACTACGGCCACTTCGGCAGGGAGCTTCCGGAATTCACATGGGAAAAACTGGACGCTGTGGAAGCCCTCAAAAAGGCGGTCAAGTAATGAAATCCGCCTATGGCGGATTTCATAGAACGTCCTGCCTGCGGCAGGACTCTAGTGCTCCCGCAGAGCGGGAGAGTTATTAACCGTCTCGAAATAGTATTGACGCTCCGTTTTTGCCGACATGTTATCTCTGTGTAGGAGCGACCTCCCGGTCGCGATCCTGTCGTCCCGCCCTGGGGCGGGACTCCTACAAAAACGGGGAGGCAATGAATGTCAATACTATTATGAGACCATTCATATCTAAAATCGGATGAAATCCGATTTTAGGAAGCGACTGGAAGTAGGGCAGGCCACCGCGCCTGCCTGACAGACGAATGGAGATCGAGTATGGATTACGATATCAGGGACATCAATCTAGCACAGAAGGGCCGGTTGCGAATCGAGTGGGCGGCAATGAGCATGCCGGTGCTGAAAAAGATCAGGGACCGATTTGAAGCCGAAAAACCTCTCAAGGGGATCAGGCTTTCCGCCTGTCTTCATGTGACCACGGAAACGGCGAGCCTCGTGAAAACCTTGAAGGCGGGAGGCGCCGAGGTGGTGTTGTGTGCGTCCAACCCCCTTTCCACCCAGGATGACGTGGCCGCCTCTCTGGTGGCCGATGACGAGATCCCCGTGTATGCCGTCAAAGGAGAAGATCACGCCACCTACTATGACCATATTCTTTCCGCCTTGAAGCACAAGCCGAATCTGACTATGGACGATGGAGCCGACCTGGTGAGTTCCATCCATTTCATCGCCCTCAAGAAGTGGAAAGATCTGGAAAAAGGCGTCGCCGATTGGGCCAAAGGGCTTCCCGAAAAAGAAAAGAAGGCCTTTCTGTCCGGGGTGCTCGGTGGAACCGAGGAGACCACGACAGGGGTGATTCGCCTCCGTAGCATGGAAAGGGACGGCGTGCTCCAGTTCCCCATCATCTCCGTCAACGACGCGAACACCAAGCACCTCTTTGACAACCGTTACGGCACGGGGCAGAGCACCGTGGACGGGATCATCAGGGCCACCAACCGCCTGCTTGCAGGGAGCACCTTTGTGGTGAGCGGTTACGGGTGGTGCGGAAGAGGCGTCGCTGTGCGCGCCAAGGGACATGGCGCCCACGTCATCATCTGCGAGGTGGATCCCTTGAAAGCGCTGGAAGCCGTCATGGACGGGTTCCAGGTGATGCCCATTGCCAAGGCTGCGCCGATGGGGGATATCTTCTGCACCCTCACGGGAGACATCAATGTCATCCGGAAAGAACATTTCCTCAAGATGAAGGATGGCGCCATCGTATGCAACTCGGGCCACTTCGACGTGGAGTTGGAGTTGCCCGCACTGAAGGAATCGGCGGTTGCGGAAAGGGACATCCGCGATTTTGTCCGGGAATACAAGCTGAAGAGCAAGCGCAGGGTCTATGTCCTGGCCGAGGGTCGCCTCATCAATCTGGCCGCTGCCGAAGGCCATCCCTCCAGCGTCATGGACATGAGCTTTGCCAACCAGGCTCTTTGCGCTGAATTCATGGCCAAAGGACACAAGAAAATGACCAAGCGGGTGTATCCCGTTCCGGAGCACATTGACAAGGACATCGCCAGACTCAAACTCCAATCCATGAACGTGGAGATCGACACCCTCACTCCCGAGCAGGAAAAGTACCTTTCCTCCTGGGAAATGGGAACGTAGAAGCCTTTCCGGGCGCTTTGGTTCGGGCAAATTACGTCACTCCCGCGAAGGCGGGAGTCCAGTAGGGCTTAGAATGCCTGGATTCCCGTGCCCCAATTACTAACTTCAGGGACATGCTTCACGGGAATGACAGAGAAGCGCGCTTCGGATTTTTTCAGGACCTTCAGCATTTATGGCTGCGTAAAAAGCCTGAAACCGTCATTGCGAGCCCGAAGGGCGTGGCAATCTCGTCCTCTCCTGAGATTGCTCCGTCACTGCGCTCCTCGCAATGACCAGACGCTTACTCCGCTTTTATTAGTAGAAAATGGTCACCGTCCGATGATATGGCCTGGCCCTGAATTCGTCCTCTTGTCCCAGGTTCCATAGGATCCAGTCGATCGCAGGTGAAGTGAAGTCATTGCCCATGCTCTTCAGTTCCCGGCGAAGAAGTTCAACGGCCCAGACGGTGTTGGCGCGGATTTCGACTTCTTCACGACTCCCGGCTTGTAAAAGCACCAACCCGTCCACCTTGTCCGCGAGTGCTTCGGCGTATTTGAGCACGCCCACGTGCCTCAGCACCTGGGGCAGCTTGTAGTCTGCGAAAGCCGTCAGCTCCTCCATATCATGAAACTCACCCCAGTTCCTCCCATCAAACGCCCCATGGAGATCCGCAGCAAGGAGTTGGGCTCTTTTGAAAAACGGCACCTCTTCTCCATCATGGATGGCGACATCCCAAAAGGAAGAGAGTGCGCGACCGAGAATCCTTACCAGGCTAATTGCAGAGTGGCCGGCCGAGGCGACAAGCTCGTGCGCCCTGCCGTGAAGGCTTTCCAGCAAAACCCTGCCCAGCTCGCGGACATTTTCGACACGGAGATTCATGAGCTGCAATTCCCCCCGACCTGCCAGAATCCGTTGCAACTCGGGCAGGGACATGCCGGCCAGATAGCCCGCATCTGCCAGGGGCATCCCTTGTTCTATGGCTCTTTTCAAGGAGAGAGCAAGCGCATAGTAGCCGGAAAAAGTCCTTCCCTCATACTCAATCTCCCATCGTGACTTGCCCGGAGGCGGCCAGAAACAGAAATTGAGGGTGTCCAGCACGAGGAGGTAGGCGACTGTTTCCTCGTCACTGCCCCGGAAGTGATGATGGCTGTCCCAGGCTGGAATCCGGATGTCCTGCGAGGATATCTGCCCTGCAAAAGCCTGCACAGCCTCTTGGTTGATTCGAACGAGCCGGCTCTTTTCTGCGACTCGCTTTACCCTTTCCCGAACTTCGAACATGGCCCGGTGCCCTTTACCGAATTCATCAACTTTGTTCTTGGATAGCACAATCTGCTTCACTTTACCAATTGCATGATTCCCATTTTCTGATAGACTTACGGTGGCGCGGACTAGCCGTCTTCACAGTTGAAGATCTTAGCACTTGCCCGCCCGAGGCGGATAAATGTCAAGTTTTCGCGAGCAGGGAGGGCCGTTCCCCGAAAGGCGATATCTCAAAAGAAGTTCACCGGAGCTTGCAGCGGACCGGTCTTTGAGGGTTTGCGCCACGAAAGCCATGGCAGAACTCTTCTCGCCGACGAGGTCAAAGGTCTTCCAAACCCTCAAAGATCGGTTCGCCTCCCGAGAAGCCGATAGATATCGCCTTGAGGGGAATGGCCGTCCCGGCCAAGAGCCTCCCCGGTTTGAGGCGGAGCTTAGCTGGCCAAAGTTTATCCGTGCCACCGTCAGGCATTTTAGGCACTTTAGCGCACTTTAGGCATTCTTGTTCTCCCATGAAACTCACAGTCCGAAGCGTATTGATCCTAGCCCCTCTCCTGATCAGCCTTTTCCTGCTCCAGTCCTATTTCTGGGTGCCCACTTACGAAGACCAGACACGGGGGAATCCCGAACGCCTCAACGAGTACATCACAGCCTCCATCGGCGATGCATCCCTGCTGAACCCCATTCTTTCCGCAGACAGCGCGAGCAGCGCCATCGAGTCCATGGTCTTTGAAGGACTCATCGATCGGGACGAGAACCTCAATTTCAGGGGACGACTCGCCACGGCCTGGGAGATCTACGAAGAAGCTTTTTTCTATATTAACGAAAAGGCTCAAGTGCCCGGGCTGGAGAAAGCCGGCCCCGAGGAAACGCTGCAGCTTCTTTTCAAGGCCAAAGCCGGGGACACTCCTTTGAACGATAAAACGCGGGTTTCCATCGCCAACGTCAGGCAGATATCCCTGATCCCTCCTGAAGACTTTGTTGTAACCCGATCGGGAAAGGGGCCGGCCGGTGTCCCTCCTGCAGAGATCCGTTTCGCGGTTCGTGCGCCTGCAAAAATCAAGCTCACCCTTGCGCGAGTAGACCAGGACCTTTTTGATAATCTTCTTCCAATCCTGGGAAAGGACTACTTCAGTTCCTTTCCTTCCGAAGCATTTGTGAGGACCCAAGACGGGGCTGCCGTGTCGGGATCAGAAAGTGAATTAAAACCGGAAACGGTTGTCAATTATGCCGGGGAGATCCTTCCACCCACGGAACACAACCCCATTATCCTCTTTCAACTTCGCCCGGATGTTCGATTTCATGACGGTCATGTGTTTGATGCAGAGGATGTGAAGTTCACTTATGACGCCATCATGAACCCCAAGAATCTTTCCCCCCGGATCTCGGATTATGAACCGGTAAAGACCGTCACCGTGGTGGATCCTTTGACCGTGCGCATTACCTACAAGCGACTCTATTCGCCTGCCATAGGCACCTGGGGCATGGGGATTCTCCCCCAGCACCTGCTCAATGAAGAAGCTCTGCGAAATGAAGCCTTAAGCCGCGGAATGGACCCCGAAAAGTTCTCCTTGCGCCAAAGCCGGTTCAACAGGCATCCCGTCGGTTGTGGCCCCTTTGTCTTCAGGGAGTGGAAATCGGATCAGTATATCATTCTGGACAGGTTTGACGGATACTGGGAAGGGCCTCCCAATTACAAGCAATACATCTACCGGATCATTCCCGATCTGCTCACCCAGGAGATGGAGTTCTACGCAGGGACCGTTGATACCTACGGCGTGCAGCCTCATCAGGTGGAGCGGCTCGAGGACGACCCGCGCTATCAAAGCTTTTCAGGTCTTTCCTTCGGGTATACCTACATCGGTTACAACATGCGGCGACAGCCCTTCAATGACGTGCGGGTGCGCACGGCCCTGGGTATGGCCATTGATGTGGAAAAGATCATCAGGTTTGTTCTCTATGGCCAGGGTGACAGAATCACGGGGCCCTTCGTCAAACAAACCGACTATTACAACCACGCTGTCAAGCCCCTTCCCTATGATCCGGAGGGTGCCCTGAAATTACTCGAAGAAGCCGGGTGGCTGAAAAACAGGGAAGGCTGGCTGGAGAAAAACGGGAAACGACTCCAGTTCACGATCATCACCAACAGCGGCAATGACACACGCAAGGCCATCTTAGCCATCGTACAGGACGCATGGCGGCAGATTGGCATCGATGTCCGGACCGATCTGCTTGAGTGGTCTGTGTTTATTCAGGAGCGGGTCAACAAAGTAGACTTCGATGCCCTGGTTCTCGGATGGCAGATGGGGATCGAACCCGACCTGTACCAGATCTGGCACTCCAGCCAGACCAGGCCTCACCAGCTCAATTTCGTGGGATTCAAGAACGAAAAAGCCGATGACCTGATCATCAAAATCAGGCAGGAGTACGATCACGAGCGCCAGGTGGCTTACTCTCGCAGCCTCCACGAGATTATCGCATACGAGCAGCCCTACACGTTCCTTTACGTGGGCAAATGGACGGCTATCCTTGACAAGCGAATCGTGATCAAGGAAACAGATGCCGAGGGAAAGGCCACATACAGGAAGATCACGCCCACGAAAACCGGCAACTACACCTTCTATTTCAACAAGTGGATCAAGCTGCCTGAAGCACCGAGCTTCGCAGCAGAAGGCTAATAGCAGCATGACAGTTTTGATGAACTCGTAAAAAGTCGAAAACCGCTCTTTTTTGTCATTCCCGCGTAGGCGGGAATCCAGTCCTTTCAAGCGCTTCTGGACTCCCGCCTTCGCGGGAGTGACGGCCTGGAGGACTTTTTACGACTTCATCAGTATTGATTTTCGATTTTAGGCATTTTGCTTTTTCGTGCTTTCGTCATTTCGTGTTTTCGTGGTTAGTCTTCCGGTTTTCAGATTTTAGGCACTTTAGCGCACTTTAGGCATTTTAGGCACTTTAGGCACTTTAGCGCACTTTAGACACTTTAGGCACTTCTTATGCTTTCGTTCATAGGCCGGAGCATCATTCAGAAAATCGTCACCCTCTTTTTCGTTTCCATCGTCTCCTTTCTGATCATTCACCTCGCGCCGGGCGAGCCCAGCCAGGTCGACCCGCTCAACCCCAAGTTCACGCCTGAAATCGTGGAGCGATTCAGGAAAGAGTTCCATCTGGATAAACCGCTTTATGTCCAATACCTTTATTTTTATCGTGATCTCTTTACCGGCAAGACCGTTTCGTGGAAAGACAACCAGTCGGTCCTCGTCAAGATATGGGAGCGCTTTGTGAACAGCCTCTGGCTCTTCATCGTGGGGACCATCATCACCTGGACCCTCTCATTTCCCATCGGCATACGCTCGGCAATCTTCCGGGGAGGATTGTACGACCGCTCCACCACGTTCATTTCCTATCTCCTCATTTCCATCCCGGGCTTCTTTTTCGCCTATATCCTCATCATTCTGGTGGTGACCCGGTTTCATGTCCCTGTCATCGGCATGGAGACTTTCGGCCTTGGAGATGCCAACGTTGCTCGCTGGTTCATGGACCGGGTCTGGCATCTCTTGCTACCCTCGCTGTTGGGGGCGACCGGAGGCATCGCCATCCTTTCCCGGTATGTTCGCAGCCAAATGCTCGAGGTCGAAGGACAGGACTATGTGAGGACGGCCAAGGCAAAAGGCCTTTCCTGGGAACAGGTTCACTACAAACACGCTTTGCGCAATGCGCTTCTCCCCTTCGTGACCATGTTCGGGCTCATTCTTCCCGGGCTGATCGGAGGTTCTGTCATCATCGAGTCCATATTTTCCTGGCCCGGAATGGGACGAATGGCTTATGAGGCGATTCTGGCGCGGGATTATCCCATCATCCTCACGGTAAATTTCATTTCCGCCGTTCTCGTGCTGGTCGGCACTTTCATCTCGGACGTGTTGTACCTGGTGGTGGATCCGAGGATCAGGTTGTGAAATGCCTAAAGTGCCTAAAATCAAAAAACCAACAGAAGCCTTGAGGCAGCGTAAATGAATGGGGACAATAGAGACCGCCGAAAAGCCGAACGGGAGGAGCGGAAATTCAGCAAACCAGGGCTGCGTCCCGCCCGTATTCTAGACACTTTAGCGCACTTTGGGCATTTTAGGCACTTTAGGCACTCCGAAACCATGACAATTCGGTAGCACATGGATCATTCAATGGAAACAGGATCTCAACACCATCCCCACTCCTACCCTGAGGCTCCTCTCGCGCCGAAGCGAACGCAAAGCCAGGAATTCTGGAGACTTCTCAAGAAGAACCGCCTTGCCCTGGCCGGCATGACCATTTTCATGCTCTTCTTTCTCGTTGCTGTTTCAGGGTTGATTCTCACTTCCGGCACCAGGCCTGTCTTCAATCCTGCCATCGTTCGTCTGCCGGAGAAGCTGAGACCGCCTCTTTCTCAACCCAATCTCGTAGTGCTCAGGCCCGGTGAAGCCCCTCCTTTCGGGGTATACCTTTTCGGGACAGACGATCTTGGCCGCGATGTTTTTTCAAGGATGCTTCAGGGTTCCTGGGTATCCCTCACGGTGGGGTTTGTCGCTGTAGGCATTTCGGTCCTTGTCGGCATATTTATGGGAGGGATCGCCGGTTATTTCGGGCAGGCAAGCGTCCGGTTGAGCCATCTTCTCCTTTCCTTGCTTGTCCTTGTCGGTGGCGTGTCCCTTGCCTTGGGGGCGCTTTTCCCCGGCTTCGGCCTCCTCATGGTGGCCGTTCTCTTTCTGTATCGCTTCATTCGGTCTCGGGGGGTTTCCAAACCATCCTCTGAGGAAAGCTGGTTGAGCAAAGGGGCCACATCCATCGACACCCTGATTATGAGATTTGTGGATATCATGCTCTGCTTCCCGAGCTTTTTTCTGATCCTCACCGTCGTCGCACTTCTGCCCGCAAGCATTTACAACATCATGATCATCATCGGGCTCACGAGCTGGATGGGAACAACCCGCTTTGTCCGTGCCGAGTTCCTTTCCCTGCGCGAGCAGGACTTCGTCACCGCGGCCAGAGCGCTCGGCGTGAGCGACTGGAGGATCATCTTCCGCCACATGATCCCCAATGCCGTTGCACCGGTTCTGGTTTCTGCAACGATCGGCATTGCGGGCGCCATCCTCACGGAAGCCGGGTTGAGCTTTCTCGGGTTCGGCGTCCCGCCGCCCCATGCAACGTGGGGCAACATCCTTTCGGATGGGAAGCGGTTCATTTTTGACGCACCATGGCTCACGTTCATACCGGGCATTGCGATTCTCGTCGTGGTCCTTTCCTTCAACCTCTTCGGCGAAGGCCTGAGGGACATCCTCAACCCGAAGTTGAGGGAGAGGTATTAGAAGAAATGCCTAAAATGCCTAAAGTGCCTAAAATGCCTAAAGTTCATGAGAGGAAAAAAACATGGAAAACAAGCAGCAGGTGAAAGAATTCGTGAAGCAACTTGAAAAGCGAACGCTGGAATTTGCTGTGAAGATCATCCGTCTGTCTTCTATGCTCCCAAACACTGCAGAGGGCAAAGTTGTTAAAACTCAACTGACGAAATGCGGCACTTCCGTTGGCGCTAACTATCGTGAAGCGAACAGATCCAGGAGCAAATCCGACTTCCAGAATAAGATATCGATATGCGAGACAGAGGCGAGTGAAACCCAGTACTGGATAGAACTTATTAAAGAAACAAAATGGATTCCTTGGGAACGCTTGGAAGCCGACTACAAAGAGTGCAGTGAGCTCTTAGCCATCTTCACGTCCATAGGAAAGAAAAAATAAAGATCTTTCAACTTCATTTCATCGTCTCTGAAATCTTTTCTCCTGTGTTGTTTTAATTTTGGTTTTTTGTCTTTGTTTTTCCACTTTAGGCATTTTGGGCATTTTAGACACTTCACTCGGTCTTTGAGATTTTCGCTCTTCCTTTTTTCAGGCACTTTAGGCATTTTAGCGCACTTTAGGCATTTTAGGCATTTATCATGGACCCTCTCCTATCCGTTAAAAACTTAAAAGTCTTCTTCCGGGGCGATGAGACGGTGGCTCGCGCCCTTGACGGCGTGAGCTACGACGTCCATCAAAGGGAGACCGTGTGCCTGGTCGGGGAGTCCGGGTGCGGCAAGACCGTCTCCGCTCTTACGATTCTAGGCCTGATTCCAAAGCCGCCGGGCGAAATCGTAGGCGGTGAGGTGCTTTTCAAAGGAAGGAACATCCTCAACCTGCTCGAAGAGGAGTTGCAGAAGATCCGGGGCAAACACATCGCCATGATCTTTCAGGAACCCATGACCTCTTTGAACCCTGTGTTCACCGTGGGAGATCAGATCAAGGAGGCCATGCTGGTTCACGAAGCGCTGAACGAGCAGGAACTCGAGCGCCGCTGCATCCAGCTTCTCAAGGACGTGGGCATCCCTTCCGCCGAGGAACGCATCAGGGATTACCCCCACCAGCTTAGCGGAGGGCAGAGGCAGCGCGTCATGATCGCCATGTCCCTGGCCTGCAATCCGGACCTCGTGATTGCCGATGAGCCGACCACGGCATTGGACGTGACCATTCAGAAGCAGATCTTGAAGCTGTTTAAGAAGCTCCAGGACACGCGGGACATGGCCATCCTTTACATCACCCATGATCTGAACGTGGTGCGCGAAATTGCCGACCGCATTTATGTGATGTATGCCGGGATCATCGTAGAGCAGGGGAAAAGGCAGGTCATATTCGACACAGCCCGTCATCCCTATACCATGGGCCTCCTCGCTTCCCTTCCCCATCGGGCCAAGAAGGGAAGCACGCTTTACAGTATTCCGGGCACGGTTCCGGATCCGGCCTACAAGCCCGCCGGGTGCCCGTTTCACCCGCGTTGCGAGCATGCGATCGAAACCTGCCGCCGGGAGTTCCCTGACATGTGCGATTACGGCGACGGCCACCTGAGCCGCTGCCCTGTCCTGTACAAACAAAAAAGTGCATAAGATGCCCGAAAAAAACCACGAAAACACGAAAGATCGAAGACACGAAAAGGACCGTTTTGTTATCAAGGAAAGAAATGTACGATCTTCAAGCAGAGCTTTGCTCGATGAAAGCAAGAGTCATCCTCAACTCTATTTTTTCGTGATTTCTGATTTTCGTGCTTTCGTGATTGCTGTTTCAAACTTTGGCATTTTGGGCAATTTAGGCAATTCAGTTCAGGCAATTTAGGCATTCTAGGCACTTTGGGCATTTTAGGCATTTATCCATGAACAACCTTGTCTTAAAAGTCGAAGGCCTCAAGAAACATTTTCCCGTGCGCAGGGGCTTCTTTCAGAAGGTGGTCGGCTGGGTGAAAGCGGTGGATGGGGTAGACTTCGAGATCGAGCAGGGAAGGACCCTCGGCCTTGTGGGAGAGAGCGGTTGCGGGAAGACGACAGTGGGTCGCCTTATTCTAAGGCTCCTCGATCCCGACGCAGGGAACATCACTTATAAGGGAAGAGAGATCAGCACCGTAGCGCAAAAGGATCTCAAACCTCTCAGGAAAGAGATGCAAATCATTTTTCAAGATCCCTTCGGGTCCCTCAATCCGCGCATGACCATCGGGCAGTCTATTGAGGAAGGGTTGCGCACTCTGGGAATCAAGACCAGGGAGGAAAGGAACGCCCGGGTAGGAAAACTCCTGGAGATGGTCGGAATATCCGGGGCTGCGGCGGACAGGTTTCCCCACGAGTTCAGTGGCGGTCAGCGCCAGAGGATCGGCATAGCCAGGGCACTCAGCGTTGAGCCGGATCTGATCGTTTGCGATGAGCCCGTATCCGCCCTTGACGTTTCGATCCAGGCTCAAATCATCAATCTTCTGAAGGAACTCCAGAAGAGCCTCGGCCTGAGCTATCTCTTCATCTCCCACGACCTCAATGTGATCGGCTACATGAGCGACACCGTGGCGGTCATGTACTTGGGCCACATCATGGAATACAGCCCTTCGGAGGAACTTTTTGACCATCCCCTTCATCCCTACACCCTGGCCCTGCTCTCGGCTGTTCCTGCGCCGGACAAAAAGGAATACATGCCTGGCCAGGAACTGCGCGGTGACGTGCCCAGTCCCTTCAACCCGCCCCCGGGCTGCAAGTTCCAGGGCCGGTGCCCTCTGGTTGAAGACCGGTGCCGCAAAAAAGAAATCGAGTTCTATAAGGTGAATCGCCATCACCTGGTGCGCTGCTGGAAGGTGGTCGGCCGGTGAATAATCCTCTCATTCACGCCCTGGGCCTGACCCGGATTTACCGCCTGGGTTCGGCTGAGGTGGTGGGTGTCATCGACATCGACCTTCAAATCCCTTCCGGTGAGCTTGTAGTGCTCAAAGGCGACAGCGGTTCGGGCAAGAGCACCCTTCTGGCCCTCTTGGGCGGACTGGACCATCCGACCGGCGGAGAACTCGTGGTTGCAGGCCGGAATCTTCTGGAAGCCACGCCTGCCCAGCTCAACCGATATCGCAGGGAAGTGGTGGGCATGGTCTTTCAGTCATTCAATCTTCTCCCCACCCTGACCGTCATCGAAAACGTGTGCCTTCCCGCGCTTCTGGCCGGGGAGCCCTATGGGGTTGTGAGAAACCGGGCCATGGAGTTGCTCAAGTCACTGGGTCTCGGCTCCCGTCTCGAACACTATCCGGGCCAGCTTTCAGGCGGAGAAATGCAGCGCACGGCCATCGTCCGCGCACTGATCAACAATCCCCACCTCATTCTCGCTGACGAGCCGACGGGCAACCTGGACAGCCGGAACGGTATGGCCGTCATCGAGCTTCTGGCCGAGCTAAATACCCGGTTCGAGAGAACCGTCATCATTGCGACCCACAGTGCCCTCGCCGACCATCTTGCAACCCGCCGCCTTTTTCTCAAGGATGGGCGCCTGACCGAGTCTGCGGCATGAAAAGCCTCCTCCTTTTTTTGAGATTCATGAATTGGTTCAGCGTCCGCCACCTCAAGGCCCACCCATGGCGTGTATTTGCCGTGCTTTTCGGAATTGCCCTTGGCGCCGCGGTTTTTACCAGTGTTCGTCTCGCCGTGGATGCTTCCCTGGATGCCTTCACCAAAAGCATGGACCTGCTTTCCGGCAAGGCGGAGTGGACGGTGTTAAAGGCCGGCGATCGCGTCCCTGAAACTCTCGTTGCGAAACTTCGATCCTACCCAGCGGTCGAGGCTGCATCCCCGCTCATTTCCACCTATGTCTCCACTCAGCACGACTTGACCGAACCCTTCCTTCTCATTGGTCTGGACCCCATTCTCGATTACAGCCTCCGGGAGTGGCACATTCTTCCTTTCTCAGGTGACGCCGGTCGCATCTGGCTGGACCTCGTGACCAGGCCCTCCACGCTTCTCATGAGCCGTAAGCTCGCATCAAAGGCCGGTTTGAAAGCCGGAGACGAACTGATCCTCGAGCACGTCAACCAGGTGCTCCCCTTCCAGGTGATCGGACTGCTTCAGGAGGAAGGAATCTCTCTTGTCGAGGGCGGCTACGTCGCCATCACGGACATTGCGACCATGCAAGAGTTCATGGAGCTGCAGGGTTGGGTGGACCGGATCGATTTGCGGCTGAGGCCTTCGGCCTCCGAAAGCGACCTCACGGAACTTCGCTCTTTGTTGCCGCCGGGAGTGGCTCTCCAAGCCCCGTCCCAAACCAAAGAAACGGGCGAAGCCATGATTCACGCCTATCAGCTCAATCTCAGCATTCTCAGTCTTGTATCCCTTTTCGTGGGCATGTTTCTCGTTTACAGCCTCATCTCCCTCAATGTGGCTTCCCGCCGCAGGGAACTCGCCATCCTGCGCTCGCTCGGTGCATCATCCAGGACCCTGTTCGCAATTACCCTCTCTGAAGGATGCATTCTTGGAATGTTAGGGTGGATCCTCGCTATTCCTATCGGCTCTTTTCTGGTCAGGTATCTCGTGCACGGCGTAAGCGGCACCATCACCAATCTCTTTGTCCGAGTTCGGGTGGACGCGCTCAGGCTCGACCCCTGGGAGATTTCCCTTTCCTTTGCCGTCACCCTTGTCGTTTCTCTTGTGGCCGCCTACCGACCCGCCCTCATGGCAACGCGAGTCGCGCCCAGAGAGGCCATGTCCATCCACGAATCGGCCGCAAGGATCGGACGCTCAGGGCTCTTCTATCTTGTCGCCGGCTTCTTGTGCGTCGTTCTCGCCGGGGCTGTTTCCAAGATTCCGGGGCTGCCTGGGTTCCCTCTTTCAGGCTACGCAGCGATTCTGATGCTTGTGGTCGGTTTCTCCTTTCTCTCTTTGCCCGTGCTGCAGTGGATGGGATCTTCCCTTCCCCGGGTTCTTCGACGGGTGGGAGGAGAGCCTGCCTTCCTAGCCGGGAGGACCATGCGAGAGGCAGGCTCTCGCATTGCCATTTCCGTGGGAGCTCTCGTGACCGCCGTGTCCCTCTTTGTTGCCCTTGTGATTATGGTTCACAGCTTCCGCGACACCGTCTCCCTGTGGGTGAACCAGACCCTCGCGGGAGACTTCTACATGCGGCCAAAGATGGCCGGGTTCAATCAGTATCAGGATCCTCTACCCCGCAAAGTGGTGGATGCCCTCGACACCCTACAGGGTGTCGACCTGGTGCCTTACCGCCATCTCGAGTTGAGATATGGCAAAGTCTTTTACGAGTTCGAGGCCCTCGAACTCGAAACGCTCCTCAACCACGCACGGTTTCTCCTTCTGGAAGGAGACATGGACCAAATCAGAGATCCCCTCCTCTCCGGCCATGGTGTGCTGGTCTCCGAGGTTTTCTCCAATCAGACGGGTCTCTCTCCGGGAAGCCGCCTCGTGATTCCTTTAGGGAAGGTGAAGATAGATCTGCCCATTCTCGGTGTATTTCGCGACTACCGCACACGCGGCGGCGCCGTTTACATGGACCTTGAGCGATACAGCCAACTCACCGGTGATAACGCGTGGAGCGGCGTCCGCTTTTTTTTCGAAGAGCCGGTCAGGGACATGGAAACGGCGACCGATCGATTGCGGTCCGAGATTCTCCGGTGCTGCGGGAAAGACCATCCCTTGGAAATGGCTTCAGGGGTTGATCTGCGCCGTGAGATCCTTCAGATCTTTGATGAAACCTTCGCGGTCACCACGGTGCTCCTTCTCATCGCCCTCATCGTGGCAGGCTTGGGGATCACGACGACGCTGACGGTCCTTGTCCTGGAGCGCATTCGCCAGTTGAACACCCTGCTGGCCGTCGGCGCCGGGGAAGGTCAGATTCGATCCATGATTTTCTGGGAGGCCATCCTCATGGTGACGGCCGGAGAAGCGGTGGGCCTCGTTTGCGGATTTTTCATGTCCTATCTCCTGATCTATGTGATCAACCTGGAATCCTTCGGCTGGACATTCCTTTACCGTGTGGACTGGAAGGCGCTGTGGCTCTCTTTGCCGCTCATCCTGGCCACGGCCCTGTTGGCCGCGCTGCCCGCGGTTCGCCTGGTCCTGAAGTCCTCGCCCGCCCTGGTTCTCAAGGAGCATTGAGATGACGCGGATCTTCGCCCCCCTTTTTCTGTCCATACTGCTCGTCAGCTCTCTTGCCCCCGGGCAAGAGGACTTTCGCTCCGTCACCGGGCCCTGCGATTTTTCCTTTCCCCGTGACCATGGCGCCCACGAAGGGTACCGCACCGAGTGGTGGTATTATACCGGAAACCTGGAAAGCTCCTCCAACAAACGCTACGGTTTTCAACTCACCTTCTTCCGGGTGGAGATGGTCCCGCCGATGGCGGAAAAGAACTGGCCGAACCGCCCCTCAGAATGGCGCACCAGGGACCTCTTTTTCGCCCATGCCGCCCTGTCCGACCTTCAGGGCCGGAAATTTTTTCATGACGAAAGGGTGGCGAGGGGTGCGGCCGGCCTGGCCGGGGTGGAGATGAAAGAAGAGTCCACCAGGGTTTTCCTGGACGGATGGACCGCTGTGTTGAAAAATGAGGATCATGCCCTGGAGGCTGCCGCCGAAGCCTTTGCTCTGGATCTAACCTGCAGACCCGATAAGCCTCTGGTTGCCCATGGTTTGAAAGGGTACAGCCGCAAGGGCAAAAACCCTCAAAGCGCCAGTTGCTACTACTCCTTTACGCGCCTCGATACCACGGGCACCGTCACTGTCAGGGGGACCAGGGAAGCTGTTCACGGCATGGCGTGGATGGACCATGAGTTCAGCTCCTCTCCCCTGGAGAAAGATCTCACGGGATGGGACTGGTTCAGCATCCAGCTCGACGACCGCACCGAGCTCATGATCTATCTTCTGCGCCTCGATTCGGGCGGTTACAGCCCTGCATCGAGCGGCACCTTTGTGAAGGGCACAGGAGAAGCGGTTCATCTCACCCAGGAGGATTTCCAGGTCGAGATTATCGACCGATGGAAAAGCCCCCGCTCGGGCGCTGTCTATCCCTCAGGATGGAGCATCCGCGTGCCGCTCCTGCAAATGGAGTTGTCCATCGCTCCTAATCTGGCGGATCAGGAATTGATCACCAGGAGGAGTACCCGGGTCACCTACTGGGAAGGAAGCGTATCGGTCTCAGGCCGGTCCGGGCAAAAGCCTGTCAAAGGCACGGGCTACGTTGAATTGACCGGCTACGCCAAACCCTTCAACCTGACCCCCTCTCCCTAGGCCCTTACCCCCCTCGACTCCTTTTTTTCCTCTGCGCCCTTTGCGTTCTTTGCGGTGAAACCCTGTTTTTCCCTTGACAATTCACCCAACTTACCCCAAATTAGAGGCTCAGCTGGGGGATCGTTCAGCGGCAGGACGACGGGTTCTGGCCCCGTTAACGAGGGTTCAAATCCTTCTCCCCCAGCCAAAATAAAATCGCGAAGCGATTTTATTAATGGTCCCATCGTCTAGCGGTCTAGGATATCGCCCTCTCACGGCGAAGACAGGGGTTCGATTCCCCTTGGGACTGCCAATTTCCCTTCCGCCCGTCATTCCCGCGGAAGCGGGAATCCAGTAAGAAATTCCTTTCCCCTTGGATTTCCTGCATCTCCTCCCTCTTACAAATGAATCTGTGGTGGGATTTCCACAAACTCAACTTTCCGGCTATCTCCTCCCCTTTTTAACGGGAGGCCGGGAGGGATTTTTCCGTAGCGGAGTGAAACCCATCATTAAGCAACAAGGCCGATGAACCGGAGGGCATCTTCCTTCATCGTGCTGTTGTTGAACATGACATAGGCCGGCTTTTTCCCCAGCATCTTCTTCAGCGTTTCGAGTTCCTCATCCGTGTACGTGTACTGGTAGTCGCCGATACCGTGAAGCCTGAAATAATCCAGCTCCCCGAATAGCGCTTCATTCTTGCAAGGGTCCACGCAGTGGATGAGCCCGAAATCTTTGCAGAGGCGCACGACGACATCATCGGGCCAAGGGCCGCGAGGTTCCCAGGCGAAGGTGAAGCCTTCCCGGTCTATTCCTGTGAAAAAGCCTTCCATGTTCTTCACGTTCTGCGCCAGCGGCCTGAAGCTTGCCGGGCACTGGAACACGATGATCGTCGCACCCAGGGTTCTCGCGAATGCCGCGGTCCGGTTCCAGGCATCGAAAACCTCCTTCGTCGGCTTGAAGCTACCGTATCGGTCTGACTTGGAAGGTTCGATGCGATCGCGCAGTCTTCTGTAGGTCGGACTGGAAGGCGCATGGGTAATCAGTTGCCATGCCTTCATGGTGAACTCAAACCCGGCCGGCGCAGAAATCCGCCACCTCTCGGCGGTCCTGATCTCAGGAAGCTGATAGAAGCTCTGCTGGATCTCGATCACCTCGAAGAGTTCGAAGTACTTTTTCTGCGCCACTGCAAACCCGCAGCACCCCACCTTGATCTGATTTTTTTTCTTCAACCCCACACCCCCTTCCCTCCTCAACACCCCTCCCGGGCCCCACTTTTCCCAGATCCACTTTTTATCCACAGATTTCAAGGATAACATTGATTTGAAATTCCCTAAAGAATCTGCGTCAATCAGTGTAATCTGCGGATACTATTTGTTTGTCTTCTTGCTTCTCCCGTGTCATTCCCGCGAGGCCTGTCCCCACGCCCATTATTTCTTCTTGATCTCCCACATATTTCCACATAAAATCCTGAAAAAACAAAGGACTGCGGCACCTCTCATACGCAGAGGGGGGGGTCTTCGGGCAGGGCATCTTCATCGATCCCAAGCGGAAACTGGTCATCGCCTCGAATGGTAACTGGCCGCAGGCCACTGATCGTCAGGGTGGCGATCAGGATAAGAAGCGTTCAGCCTTTTACGAGCAAGTGCAACAAGGGATTGCAAAGAATAATAGAGAAGATATGGAGAAATAATGGAAAATAAATCAATTCATGAGTTTGATTTCAAACTGATCTGCGAATATTTTTCTATCATAGAACGACAAGGGCCTGGGAGCCCCGAAGTAACTCTTAAAGCTTTGAGCTTTATTGACAACCTGAAAAATGAATCGAAAATTGCTGATATAGGTTGTGGAACCGGCGGTCAGACCATGGTGCTGGCCAATCATACGTCAGGGCATATTACAGGCATTGACTTGTTTGCCGACTTTATAGATATCTTCAATGCTAATAGCCGGAAGAGGAATCTCCAGGATAGAGTGAAAGGCGTTGTCGGCTCAATGGATGACCTTGCTTTTCAGAATGAAGAATTGGATTTAATCTGGTCAGAAGGGGCTATCTATAATATCGGGTTTGAGCGAGGCATAAACAAATGGCGTGACTTTCTGAAAAAAGGAGGATTTATTGCCGTTTCAGAGGCGTCTTGGTTCACTGAAAAGCGGCCTGTCGAAATCGATAGATTTTGGAAAGACGCTTATCCGGAAATTGACATCATCTCAAATAAAGTCGGACAGATGCAAAAAGCCGGATATATCCCCATGGCTACTTTTGTCTTGCCTGAAAATTGCTGGACTGAACATTTTTATGCCCCGCAAGTTTCTGCCCAGGAGAAATTTCTAAAAAAGCATGCAGGCAATAAAACTGCCGAAGAGCTCGTGGAGAACCAACGGCATGAAGCAGAGCTGTATTATAAATATAAAGAGTATTATGGCTATGTTTTCTATATAGGGAAAAAGGTTTAAATCAACTTTTTTTCATGGCTAATACCTTTCATCACCAAAGCTCCACGTCCATTTCGCCATTATCCCAGCCGATTGTTTCCTATTGACCGGCCTTCTGTTTCCACATAAGGTTAAGGCCGGCTTCCTGAGACGCAAGCAGGTTGTCCGTGTCGTGCAAGAATGAAAAACAAGGACTGGGACAACGACATGCAATGGGACATCTCCCCATCCGCAAGAATTGAGTGACAATGCTGTGTATTTACAAGGATACCCCTGATGAAAGAACCGCACATCCTGTATGAGACTGAGGCACACATCGCAAAAATCATTATCAACCGTCCTGAAGCAAAGAACGCCTTCAGCCCTGAAATGATAACCCTCTGGAAAGAGGCACTGCAAAGAGCCCATGCAGATCAGGACATCCGGGTGATCGTCGTTACAGGCAAAGGAGATACCTTCTGCTCGGGAGGGGATATTCGCGATATGGCGGAGGGAAAACTGCGCTCTTGGGATATGAAGAAATTCCTGTGGGACGGCGTTCACAGGATCGTTCTGGCCATGGAAGACACAGACAAGCCCGTGATTGCCGCAATCAACGGGATGGCCATGGGTGCCGGGCTGGACATGGCCATCATGTGCGACCTGAGAGTGTGTTCCGACAAAGCCAAAATGGCCGAATCCTACATCATGATGGGAATGGCGCCCGGGGACGGAGGGGCGTACTTCCTTCCAAGGCTCGTGGGAATCGCGAGAGCCCTGGAGCTTCTTCTTACCGGAAGGGTCATCGGTGCGAAGGAAGCCCTCGACATAGGCTTGGTGAACCGCGTTGTCCCGCATGAGAAGCTAATGGAAGAAACAATGTCCCTTGCCAAGGAGATTGCAAGCAAACCGCCTCTCGCATCGCGAATGATCAAGAGGGCGGTCTACCAGGCCCAGAGGAGCGATCTCCGATCCCACCTGGACTACATTTCTTCGCAGCTCGCCCTTCTTTCAGAAACGCGGGATCACCAGGAAGCGGCGCGCGCCTTTCTCGAAAAACGAAAACCTGATTTCAAAGGAGAGTAATCCAGGGAGAGGGCCAAAGAAGCGGAGAAACAGCGCCAATGAAGATACAGTTGATCAGAAACGCAACGATGCGCATCCATTTCGGGTCGATTTGCATTCTTACCGATCCGCTTTTTGCAGAGAAGCACGCTCTGCGCTCCTACGCGGGAAAATCGCGCAATCCTTTAGTCGAACTTCCGATCTCACCCTCTGAGGCTCTCGCCGGCGTTGATATGATTCTTCTCTCTCATCTTCACTCCGATCATTTTGACCCTAGGGCTCAGGAGATTCTTCCAAAAGACATAGAAATCTGCTGCCAACCACAGGACGAAGCAAGATTGAATAAATTGGGCTTCTCGAATGTGCACCCTGTTGGAGACGAATTCACTCTCAAAGGCGTGCGAATCTTCCGAACTGAGGCACAACACGGCAAAGGAGCGGTCTTGGACGAAATGGGGCCTGCTTCCGGCTATGTTTTCATTTCGTCCCAAGAACCCAACTTGTACTGGATCGGCGACTCCATTCTCCACGAAAAGGTTTTTGAGACCATTGATCATTTCAGTCCGGATGTGATCATCACCCATTCGAGCGGTGATGTTTGGGGAAAAGCTAATGAATTGATCGTCATGGATGCGGAGCAAACCCTTCAGATTTGCAGCTACGCAGCGGCCGGCCGAGTCGTTGCCGTTCATCTGGACTCTCTGGATCACGGCACTGTTTCAAGAAATGATTTGGACCTGAGAAGGAAGCAGGCCGATGTTCCATCAGACCGTCTAATCATCCCCAATGACGGTGAAATATTGACGTTCGATAAGAAGGAAGGTAGGGGCTACATGTATTGGGAGAGCTTTGAATGAGTCAGGAAATCAAGCCGGTGGTATCCAAGGAAGATACATTCGATAGACTCGAGATCCGTCTTGGACAGATTGTCGACATCCAGCCTGAATTGTCGGCACCCAAGGCCGCCTATCGTCTAACCATTGATTTTGGAAAGTTCGGACAACGAGTTATACACAGCGCATTAAGTAATTGCGCATAATTTGCGGACAACTTCGTTCCCTGATCTCCATTCGCTGAACTTGGATTCTACCGACTCGACAACATCATCAAGAGTCGGGAAGTATCGGTTGTGCAA